>ENA-OOWZ01000288-OOWZ01000288.1-human-gut-metagenome-genome-assembly--contig:-NODE-288-length-28020-cov-3.124942_pt1 | contig 28020 bp, 30 predicted proteins | sample MGYA00241580_ERZ501329 | MGnify/ENA primary metagenome ERZ501329 (study PRJEB25962, sample SAMEA2042923) | human gut metagenome | biome: human gut; feature: human-associated habitat; material: faeces... | reverse complement strand
CATTAATCTGCCGTCCCCGTCTTTTTTCGCCAAGTTAAAAATTGTGGATTTGTCTGTTATTTAAATGAAGTCAGAGTCTGTATTGCGTTTTTGGCAAGGATCATATCACAGTGTTCTTCCAGAAATGCAAGTGATATACCACCACCCTGTTCCGGTGAACCATACTCGGAGAGCATATTACAGATACGGTTAAAATCTGCGGTGGAATGATCTGACTGTGCAAGTGCCAGCAGATACATCTCTTCCTGATCATCTTTGTATAATGTATTGGAACCGTGGTACATCGGAGCCAGCAGATGAGCGGCCTTCAGTACATTCTCCATTACAGGGAAAGAAAAGAGCCGGATATTGTTACCGGAATCCTTCTTATCTGTATTATCATCTGAAGTCTCAGAAGCTGCTTTTGCAGTCTGTGCTGCCTGTGTTTCAAAAGATTCCTGAACCTTTCCGAGCAGATCAAGTAAACCTTCTGCTCCTTCCAGCTTGCCTGGAGTATTCTTCTTCTTGGCGTCAGCTATGGAAGAAGGTGCAAATTTTGAAAATCTAGTATCGAGTTCTTCTGGGTCCTCGACTTTCGTAATTATCAGCACGATCGAATCTGCAGAAGGGATAGCCTCGATCATAAGAGGAATATCTTCTGCTTCAAAACCAAATTCGAAGGCTGCCTGTTGCATCATATCGCGGAAAAGTGATTTGGCTTTCTCGGTTCCGTATGCCAGTTCACTGAGCTGTAACTGACGGTCAGCAAGATCGGCACGTGTCAGAGTACAACGGATCTGGTTGTCACTGATTTTTTCAATCTTCATAATCATCACTTCCTTCTAAAATAGTATATCATACAAAATGTTGGATGTTCAATAAATTTAATATAAACAAAGTGGAATATAAAAATAAAAAAGACTTGATTCTTCAAAATGAATCGGATATAATGGCCCTACTGGAAGATAGTTTTCCCTGATAACTGTGTTATTAGAACATCAGGAAAAGAATTTCCTGAATTTTATTTCAATTCCACATTCCGGGTGGAATGAATCTATCAATGACAAATCAGATTAATTACAGCCGTTTCAGGCAGATATTTCACGTTAACAATTTATTTTTACAATTACATAATTGCCGGAACTGTTTTCCAGTTATATTTATCAGTTGCTGCATAGAAGGACAGTATTGTATCACAAGCATCTCCCTGACCGTAAAATATGCGTGACAACCACGGTTATCATCCGGTAAAGAGGAGGAAGCAGTATGGGGGAGAAAGAAGAGATGAAAGAGATGTTTCAGGAACTGACTGGTTTTGAAAAGAAAAATATAAGCCTCAGGATCAATGGGGTACCGGCCAGTCCTATGCAGATCGTACAGGCGCATACAATGTGTGAACACCAGTCCTATATGAGGGATTATGTGCTGAATGACAAAGGCGATGTGAAAGAAGTGTGGTTCCAGAATATAACAATTTAATGGAAGAAAATATGTAAATACCCCGCAGATCAGAACGAAAGTTTTGATGAAAATGTCGAAATATAATGACGTGTATCTAACGTTTTGCTATAATGTCTTCTGTAGGAGGTGCAGCATGGAAGACAGAGGAAGAAATAGCCGCACATATAATAACAGAAAAAAAACAAGTGCAAGACCATCCGGAAGACCGGCTTCGCAGAGCAGAAACCGAAGGACATCCGGACAGACGCCTGGAAGAAGACCGACAGGTAGGAGAAGTTCTGCGGACAGAACGCGCATGAGAAGAAGACGACAGAGAAACCGCATGATCCAGCTTGTCCTGTTAATAATATTAGTAATTGCAGCAATAGCAGGGATTGTTATATGGAAACGATACAGCCCGTCAAAAGAGCAATATGATATGAAGAAATATTATGGAATTGAAAAAGACGGACAGCTTGGAATCACTGTAGATAACAAGGTCGTAGAGGCCAAGGGTAAATTGTCGGACGGAAAGGCTTATGTTGCGTATGATGTCGTAAGAGATTACATTAACAGCCGTTTTTACTGGGATTCGAATGAGAATGTACTGTTGTATATGCTTCCGAAGGATATGATATCGGTAGATGTGGGCAGCAAGGATTATTCGGTATCCAGAGAGAAAAAGAGCGAAGATTACGTCATTTTAAAAACAGAAGGAAACACAGCATATATCGCGTTGGATTTTGTCCAGCAGTACACCAATATTGATTATGAAATGTCAAGTAATCCGGATCATGTAATGATCAGAACCAAATGGGGCAAAACGGATGTGGCAACTGTAAAGAAGAATACACAGGTGCGTTATCAGGGTGGAGTAAAGAGCCCTGTACTGGCAGAACTCAAGAAAAAAGATGAAGTAACAATCATCGAAAGTGAAGAAAACTGGAAGAAGATCCGCACAAAAGAAGGTGTGATCGGATATGTTAAGAACAATACTCTGAAGAATGAAGAGAAGAAGAACATTACAAGAAAATTCGATGAGCAGAACTATTCAAGCATTTCAAAGGATTACACCATTAATATGGCATGGCATAATGTAACAAATCAGGATGCTAATAAGGGAGTGGCACAGAAGATCGCACAGACCAAAGGTCTTACGACACTGGCACCGACATGGGTGCATGTGGCAGATACCAGCGGCAATATTACATCTATTGCATCATCTGATTATGTAAGTTATGCACATCAGCAGAATATCGAAGTGTGGATGACCGTCAGAGACTTTGACGGAGGAATCAGTTCAGAACAGGAATCTTACGAATTGCTTAGTTATACATCAAGACGTGAAACGCTGATCACACAGCTGATCGCTGAAGCGTTGCGTGTTGGGGTAGACGGTATTAATGTAGATTTCGAGAAGATATCTGATAAATGCGGAGAACATTATATAGAATTCATTCGTGAATTATCGGTGAAGTGCAGACAGAATGGTCTGGTATTATCGGTGGACAATTATGTTCCGAAGAGTTTTAATACGCAGTATGACCGTAAGGAGCAGGGAATTGTAGCAGATTATGTAGTGATCATGGGCTATGATGAATATTATGCGGGTTCCCCTGAGGCAGGACCGGTATCCTCATATAATTATGTAAAAGAAGGTATTGAGGAGACATTAAAAGAAGTTCCGGCTAAAAAAGTTATCAGTGGAATTCCGTTCTTTACACGTCTGTGGAAAGAAACACCGAAGACAGAAGAAGAGCTGGCAAGTGAAAAGGGAACAGATGCGGCAGAGTATTCTGTCAATGTAGAAAGTGTGGCATATGGTATGGATAATGCCCAGGCGCAGATTAAGCAGGCTGGGGTTGAGACGACATGGGACAAGAAGGCCGGACAGAATTATGCAACATGGGAAGCAGACGGAGCAAAATACGAGATCTGGCTGGAAGATGCCAAATCCATCGAACCAAAACTTAAGCTCATGCAGAAGTATAAGCTTGCAGGTACCGCTGAGTGGTCTTTGGGACAGGAAAGCACGGATATCTGGAATCTGATTCAAAAATATGTAAATTAATCAAAACTAAATAACAGATAAAATACCTCTTGCAGTCATATAGTAGAATATATGAATTGCAGGAGGTATTTTTATTTGCGAAAAAAAATAGAACTGGCAGTACTGTTACTTTTTCTGGCGGTACTTGTGCTGCTCAGTAAGAATCTGCAAAAACTTGTATCCAGTGGAAATGTAACAGCGAAAAATAAGATAATCGTTCTTGACAGCGGGCACGGCGGGGATGATCCGGGAAAGATCGGTGTGAATCAGGCAAAAGAAAAGGATGTCAATCTTGAGATCGCCAGAAAAATTAAAAAAAGACTGGAGAAAAAAGGCTGGGAAGTTGTAATGACAAGAGAAAAAGATGAGATGCTCGGCGATCCACAGGCCGGAAATAATAAGATCCATGATATGAAAGCAAGAGTAGAGATCATCAATAAAACAATGCCGCAGGCAGCGGTAAGTATACACCAGAACAGTTATCAGGATGAACAGATACGGGGTGCACAGGTCTTTTATTATTCTCATTCGGAAGAAGGAAAGAGAATGGCGGAGCAGATGCAAAAAGCCCTTCTTACAGTGGATGAGACGAATACAAGACAGGCAAAAGCAAATGATACATACTATCTGCTCAAACGTACGGAAGTACCGACGATTATCGTTGAGTGTGGCTTCTTAAGTAATCCGGAAGAGGCCGCGAAGCTGACCGATACGAAGTATCAGAAGAAAATGGCAGATGCAATTACGAAAGGAATCATTGCTTGTGTGGAAAACTAGAGTGTAGTATAATGAAAATCATGAAAACAATAATAGAGAAAATAGATAAAAATCAAAAAAATACAGATATTATAAGAGAAGCAGGACGGATCTTAAAAGAAGGAGGTCTGGTTGCATTTCCCACAGAGACTGTATATGGTCTGGGAGCCGATGCATTGAATGAAGATGCGGCAAAGAAGATATATGCCGCAAAAGGAAGACCGTCCGATAACCCTTTGATCATCCATATCACGAATATGAAAGCACTGGATAAAATTGTCTCAGAAGTTCCGGAGAAAGCTGTTAAAGTTGCAGAAAAATACTGGCCGGGACCGCTTACAATGATCTTTAATAAGAGTGATATTGTGCCGTATGGAACGACGGGAGGTCTTGATACGGTTGCTGTCAGAATGCCGGTAGACGAGATCGCAAGAGAAGTAATAGATGCGGGTGGCGGTTATATCGCCGCACCAAGTGCCAATACATCGGGAAGACCAAGCCCGACGACTGCACAGCATGTGGCAGAGGATCTGACAGGCAGAGTGGATATGATCGTAGACGGTGGTGCTGTGGAGATTGGCGTGGAATCAACGATACTGGATGTGACAGTAGAGCCGCCGATGATCTTAAGACCCGGAGCGATCACAAAAGAAATGTTCGAAGAAGTAATCGGGGAGGTTACAGTTGACCGGACACTGATCAGACCGGACAGCAAACAGGTGCCGAAAGCACCGGGAATGAAGTACCGTCATTATGCACCAAAAGCAGATCTGACGATCATAGAAGGACCGCTTGAAAAAGTAGTAAAAGAGATTAATAAGCGCGCAAAGGAAAAATCCGAAGCAGGCTATAAGGTAGGAGTGATCGGAACAGAAGAAACCGTAGCTGATTACAAATCCGGTGATGTAAAATGTATCGGAACAAGAGCCGATGAGTCTACGATTGCTGCGAATCTGTTCCGGATATTAAGAGAGTTTGATGACGACCAGGTAGATTATATCTACAGTGAGTCGTTTGATACTGCGGGAATCGGAAGTGCGATCATGAACCGTCTTCTGAAGGCTGCAGGACATCATATAGAAAAATTGGTATGATACATTGCACAACAAGGAGGAGAACAATGTCGAAAGTACAGGTTATGGATCATCCGCTGATTCAGCACAAAATCAACTACATCCGCAATGAGGAAGTAGGATCAAAAGAATTCAGAGAAATCGTTGGGGAGATCGCATCATTGATGTGTTATGAAGCAACAAGAGATCTGAAGATGGAAGATGTTAAGATAAAAACACCAATCTGCGAGATGACAGGTAAGCAGTTAAGTGGTAAGAAACTGGCTGTAGTTCCGATCTTAAGAGCAGGCCTTGGAATGGTAGATGGAATGTTAAATATGATCCCATCTGCAAAGGTTGGACATATCGGTCTTTACAGAGATCCGCAGACATACGAACCGGTGGAATATTACTGCAAACTGCCATCTGACTGCGATGAAAGAGAAGTATTTGTCGTAGATCCAATGCTGGCAACCGGTGGATCATGTATAGCAGCACTTCAGATGCTGAAAGATAAAGGTGTAAAGCATCTGCGCTTTATGTGTATCATTGCAGCACCGGAAGGTGTAAAACATCTGCAGGAAGCACATCCGGATGTAGATGTATATATCGGTGCACTGGACGATCATTTGAATGAACATAAATATATCGTTCCGGGACTTGGTGACGCAGGAGACCGTATTTTCGGAACAAAATAGTGACGAGGAGAAACATATGGGAGATAAAAGAAAGGATTATATAAGCTGGGATGAATATTTCATGGGAGTTGCCAAACTTTCGGGAATGCGTTCTAAAGATCCAAATACGCAGGTTGGATGTTGTATAGTCAGTCAGGATAATAAGATTCTGTCAATGGGATATAATGGTCTGCCGACAGGCTGCTCGGACGATGTATTTCCATGGGGAAGAGAAGGGGACGATCCTTTGGAGACCAAATATGTATATACGGTTCACAGTGAGCTGAATGCGATCCTGAATTACCGGGGCGGCAGTCTTGAAGGAGCCAAATTGTATGTATCCTTATTCCCATGCAATGAATGTGCCAAAGCAATCATTCAAAGCGGGATTAAAGAGGTTATCTATGATTGTAATAAATACGAGGGTACAGCTGCGGTAATGGCTTCCATGAAGATGTTTGATGCGGCGGGAGTAAACTATCATAAGTATCACCGCACGGACAGGGAAATTAAGATTTCGTTATAAGATATGAAAAACAGGTTTGGAAAAGGAATTCCGGACCTGTTTTTTTTGTATCGCCATGCGTTCGGAAGAAACTGCCGGTGGCGGGTTCTGTAGATACCAAAGTATATAAAAGAGTGGAATAAAGTATGGATAAAAGGACATATAATTAAAAAAAGTAAAAAGAAATAAGAACAATTATGAAGAAATGGGGAACAAAAATTGCAGTAAATTTCCTGGTTCGAGGAATTGTCAGCTTCGCAATCATATTTTTTGTAAACGGATTTCTTGACGGACAGGGGATTTCTGCGTGTGTGGGAATGAATCCTGTCACATTTTTGACATCGGGAATCCTTGGATTTCCTGGGGTTGCCATGCTTTACGGTATAACTTTCTATCAAATTATGTGAACATTGCACAAAGATTAAAAATTTTTAAAAATACCATAGACAAATATAAATTATCAGGTATATAATCAGCCTACAAGTTACGAAGTAGCTTGTATCTGATTTGTAGTTCTAATTGTTAGATTCAAAAGATTCAATGAATTCAGTGCCATATCGGCAAGATGTTTCAGACATTTTTATAATGTATTGAAGGAGGGATAGTATGTGGTAAGCAGAAATCTGGTAATTTGCGACCAGGAAGAGAGATATGCGGCGGCGCTTGCACATTTTTTTATGAAGACCAAGGAATTGGCGCTTGGAGTGCAGGTGTGTAACAGTGTTGCGCAGGCCCTGAGACTGCAGGAGGAATCACCGATTGATATTCTTCTGATCGGCAGCGGTTATCCACAGGAAGAGCGGCAAAAAGTACGGGCAGAAAGTGTGTTTGTTCTGACACAATCGGAAGACGTGGCACATGAGACGCATGAGAAACTTATTAATAAATATCAGTCCGGAGAGGCCATCTTAAGAGATGTGATCGAACAGTGCCAGGAGTCGGTAGAACCGGGGAATTTCTTTCTTGGCACGGTGAAGAAAGAAAAGGTTCGGATCATCGGAATATTTTCCCCTGTTCATCGAAGCAGGAAGACCGGATATGCATTGAGACTGGGGAAAGATCTGGCCAAAACATATAATGTATTGTATCTGAATCTCGAGATGTATGGAGGTATCGGCGGTCATTTTCCTGAGATTGGACAGACAGTCGCAGATGCACTCTATTATTCGAGACAGGAAAAGAAGCATTTAAGAGCAGCACTTGCGGGTATGGTAAAGCATATGGGGCCGCTTGACTATCTTCTGCCAATGAGGATGTCGGAAGATCTGAAGGCAGTAAAGATAGAAGAATGGATGAGATTCATAGAGCAGATTGCCAGCCAGAGCATATATGAAGTGCTGATATTGGATATCGATGAAGGAATCCGGGGTGTATACGAACTTCTGAGGATGTGTACAGAGATACATGTAGCAGTAATAAAAGAGGAGGTGGCGCAGGCAAAGATGTTCCAGTTTGAAGAGGAGTTACATCTGATGGGATACGATGATGTCAGACATAAGATGATAAAAAAAGAACTGGAAGGATGATAAAGAATGATAGAAGCAGAGCAGCTCCATGCAAGAATCCTGGCCAGATTAGATATGACAAGGGACATGGAGGATGAAGAGCTGACAGAATTGATCTATGAAGTACTTCAGGAAGTCTCACAGGAAGAATATCTGCCGCTTGATCAGAAGACAATGCTTGGAAAAGAACTTTTCAATGCATTCCGGAAACTGGATCTGTTGCAGGAATTTCTGGAAGATGATGATATTACAGAGATTATGATCAATGGAACACAAAATATTTTTATTGAAAAGGCAGGGAGGATATCCCAGTCAGATAAAAGATTCTTGTCGGCGGACAAGCTGGAAGATGTGATCCAGCAGATCGTGGCAGGATCTAACAGACTGGTAAATGAGGCATCACCGATAGTGGATGCCAGACTTGCGGACGGATCTCGTGTAAATGTTGTGCTGCCACCGGTAGCGCTGAACGGACCGATCGTTACAATCCGAAAATTTGCAAAAGAAGTAATTACAATGAATAAACTGATGGAATGGCAGTCAATCAATTCAGAAGTATCGGGATTTCTGGCTTCATTAGTAGCCGCCGGATACAATATATTCATCAGTGGTGGAACCGGATCCGGGAAAACCACATTCTTAAATGCATTATCGCAGTACATTCCAAAAAATGAACGCATCATCACAATTGAAGACAATGCAGAATTGCAGATTCAGAATATAAAGAATCTTGTAAGACTGGAGGCAAGGAACGCGAACGTAGAAGGAACCGGGGAGGTCACGATCAGAGATCTGATCAAATCGGCGCTTCGTATGAGGCCGGACCGTATCATCGTAGGAGAAGTGCGCTCGGCGGAAGCGATTGATATGCTTCAGGCACTTAATACAGGACACGACGGAAGTCTCAGTACGGGGCATGCGAACAGTCCGAAGGACATGATAAGTCGTCTGGAAACTATGGTACTGATGGGAATGGACCTTCCCCTCCCTGCAATTGAGCGTCAGATCGCGTCAGGACTGGATATCATTGTACATCTTGGAAGGCTTCGGGATAAAAGCAGGAAGGTGCTGGAAGTAACAGAGGTATTAGGATATTGGGATGGACAGATCCATTTGCAGACGATTTACCGGTATGAAGAGATTCGTAAGGAGGATGAAAATGTAACAGAAAATGAAAAAAAGGATCAGGAAAATAAAGTCCATGGAGAATGGGAAAAAGTTGCGGAACTTTTTCACCGCGAAAAACTTGTGGCAGCAGGATATTACATTTAAAGAACGCACAAAAGCAGGGATGAAGACGGCCGGAATGATAGGCATTACAGCCTGGCTTTATTATCGCAGAATGTGGGCCGCTATTTTTTTGATACTGCCGGGAATCTGGCTGTACAGGGAATTCCTGGAAGAAGAAAGTAAAAAGAAGGAACAGGAATTTCAAAAACAGTTCCGGGAGATGATACAGACTCTGTCGTCGGCGCTTAATACAGGATATTCGGTGGAAAATGCATTTTATGAAACGCAAAAAGAACTTAAAATACAATATCCTGAAGAAGCGAGGATTTCCAGAGAATTACTTCTCATTACAAGGAAATTAAGAATGCATATTCCGGTTGAACAGGTCCTGGAAGAATTTGCAGAGAGGGTTCCGTCAGAGGATGTAAAAAGCTTTGTGACAGTATTTGTAACAGCGAAGAAAAGTGGCGGGGATATGATCGGGATTATCCGTAATACAACCAGTCAGATCGGCGATAAGATAGAGGTAAAAAGAGAGATTGATACACTACTTGCCGCAAAGAAATATGAATTTCAGATCATGTCGATGGTTCCGTATGGGATTATTGCTTATATGTCACTTAGTTTTTCTGATTTCATGGAAGAATTGTATGGGAATGTAACAGGAATAGGGGTGATGACGCTATGTCTCGGAATCTACGTGGGCGCTTATTATCTTGGAGTAAGGCTCCTGAGAATCGACGTATAGTGAAGGCAGCAGGCCTGATCATTGCTTTGGGGATATTAGTGACGGGAGCGGATATAGCATGTTCCCGGATACAGATGACACCATCCATAGAGAGAAATGACTACGGAAAAGGGAAAAAAGTGGAAGAACTGGATGTGCAGATCGGAAATGAAAAGAAAAAGGTCCGGACTTCGGTAGAGGTATCAGAGCGACAGTATTCTGCGAAGGAGGTACAGGAATTATTCTCAAGGATCATCAGGAAAATGGACAGGCTGATATTGGCCGGTAATGAGACATTGGATCGTGTGGATGAGGACCTGGATTTGGTCACAGATATCCCGGGGGAGCCTGTGAAGGTCTCCTGGGAACTGGACCGGTATGACGTAATGGATATCCAGGGCAAACTTAAGGAGCAGAATATCTCTGAAAAAGGAGTTCTTGTAAAACTGAATGCAGTCCTTACCTATACGGCAAACGAAAAAGAGCAGGCTTCTTATCAGTGCGTGGCATGTGTATATCCGAAAAAACTAAGCGGAGAAGAAAGCACAAAAAAGGACGTTGAAGAGGCAATAAAAAAAGCAGATACAGCAACAAAAGAAAAGAAAAAACTAATTCTGCCAGAGATGCTGGACACAAATGAACTCAGATATTATCAGCCCTTTAATGAACGCGGACCGGTTATAACGGTAATGGGAATGATGATAGGGATACTTCTGTATGCATTACAAAAACAGAATATCCGAAAGGCAGAAGAAGAAAGAAAAAAGCAGATGATCGAAGATTATCCGGAAGTCATCAGCAAACTGACATTGTATCTTGGTGCAGGAATGACGGTAAAGAAAGCATGGAGAAAGATAACCGAAGGATACATGAAGGAAAAAGAAGACGAAAATGAAAGATACGTATATGAAGAAATGAGACAGACCTGCCATGAAATGGACAGCGGCGTAACAGAAGCTGAAGGCTATGAAAATTTTGGAAGACGATGTGATCTGCAGATTTATATAAGGCTTGGAGCACTATTGTCACAAAATTTAAGAAAAGGAACGAAGGGATTATCAGAACTTTTAAAGCTGGAATCCATACAGGCTTTTGAAGAACGGAAGGCGCGGGCGAAAAGACTGGGTGAAGAAGCAGGAACGAAGCTGCTTTTGCCAATGTTTCTGATGCTGGCGGTGGTATTGATCATTGTTATAGTCCCGGCTTTTTTGACCATGCAGATATAAAGGATAAGAAAGGAAGAGATGTTATGTGGAGAATACGATATGCATTACAGGTATTAAAAGATGACAGGGGAATCGGAGTAGTGGAAGTGATATTGATCCTGGTGGTTCTCATTGGGCTTGTTATCATCTTCAAATCCCAGCTTACCAGTCTGGTGCAGACAATCTTTGAAAAAATCACCAGTGAAAGTTCAGGAATTTAAGTTATTATGCATTCGAAAGAAGCGGACGGCTGCAGATTATGCAGATACCGAAGAGTGCAGGAAAAGCGGCCGGATAGGGACTGTTTGAATGGAGAAGTTACAGTCTATCTGACGTTGACTTTTGTTCTGTTTGTTTCTTTGATACTGGCTCTTGTGGAAAGTGCGTCGGTGCAGATGGCAAAGAATTACAGGCGGGCAGATATGAACCGGGCATTGGAATGTGTATTTGCAGAATATCAGAAAGAATTACTGGAAAATTATGACGTATTTGCCATTGAATGCGGTTATGAGACCGGGACTTACACGGAACAGAATATTCTGGATCGTCTTTCTTATTACGGTGCAGATATGGAAAATGAGATAGAGCGGATCCAGTTGTTTACAGATAATAGCGGAGAGTTATTTCGTGATCAGGTCGGAAAATACATGAAACATAAGTACGGGATCGCGTGGGCGGATAAATATCTGGGAAATGTCTCTCTCTGGAAGAACCAGGAAGAGAAAGCGGATGAATTTACTGAGGAAGAGGAAAAGCAAAATGATCAGCTTAAGGATCTTTTAGGAGAACAGGAAGCAGAACTTCCGGAAGAGGAAAATCCGATGCAGCATGTAGCAGAATTGAAATGTTCACCAATCTTAGAACTTGTGCTTCCGAAAGATAAGACAATATCGGAGAAACAGATATCATTACAGGAGATGCCGGAAAAAAGAGAAAATCATACCGGATATGGGGCTTTTTCAGATGTGGAACCGGAGGATGGAACGTTGACGTCCGTTTTGCTCGGAGAATATGTGATAGATCATTTTACAGATTTTACCGATGGACCGAAAGGAGGAGAACTTGATTATGAACTGGAATATATTCTGGCGGGCCGGGAAAGTGACAAAGGGAATCTGGAAACGGTGGCAAAGAAGCTTGTGATGTTGAGATTTGTGCCGAATTATATTTATCTTCAGACGAGCAGTACAAAACAGGCGGAAGCAAGGGCTGCAGCCGGAACTTTATGTACACTCCTGGCAGTCCCGGCTGTTACAGAGGCAGCGGCGCAGGGAATCCTGCTTGCCTGGGCATATGGAGAATCTGTTATGGATGTTAGATCACTTTTAGACGGGCAAAAGGCCGCAATTACCAAAGATGATACGAACTGGCAGTTATCGTTGTCCGGTCTTATGAAACTTGGAACAGATGAAGATACAGGAACCGGCATGGATGTGCAGGATGGTATGGGATACAAAGACTATATGAGGATGCTCTTATTTCTGGAAGGAAAGGAACGCATGTCTATGCGGGCAATGGGCATTATTGAGAAAAACATGCAGAGCATTTACGGACAGCCGGCGTTCCGGATCGATTACTGTGCAGGAAGAATGGAGATCCGTACAGTGTGTAATCTAAGAAGAGGAATAAAGTATCAGTACCGGACATATTACGGTTATCAGTAGAAAGAATCAGAGAACAAGATGTAATAGTATGAGGCGGATAAAGATGCCCTTTCAGGCATCAAAAATATCCCAAAATTATAATAAAAAAACAAAGAAAGGAGCAGGATTCGCATTATGAGTAACAATTTACTCCCCTCACAACCTATCTGTTATTCAGGCCTTGAAAGGGTATCTTTATCCGTCTCACAACTATTGCGCAGATTTTCCGATGACAGACAGAAAGGAAGCGTGACGGCAGAGGCAGCGGTTGCTGTACCGGTGTTCTTTCTGGCAGTCGTTACGATGTTGTATCTTCTGGAGATGATGGCAGTACATACGGCAGTGAGAAGCGGTCTTCAATATGCAGGAAAAAAAGCAGCTAAAGAAAGTTGTGTGACGCAGATGCTGATGCCGTCAAGGATAGAGAATGATCTGGTGTATGCAGTGGGTGAAGAACGGCTTGGAAGAAGTATTGTAAGAGGCGGGAGCAGTGGAATAGACTGTTCACGGTCGAAGATGTCGGCCCGAACCGGGATCGGTAAATTAACGGCAGAGTATCAGATAGTCATTCCGGTGCCGCTATTTGGGATTGCTCCGGTAAAATGCAGTGAGAAAATGAAGATAAAGGCGTGGAGCGGATATGAACGGGAAGGGTGGATGGATACGGGAAATGATACGGTGTATGTAACGGAAACAGGACTTGTATATCATAAAGATTATCATTGTTCGCATCTGGATCTGTCGATCCGCATGACTCATTTGGAACTGGTAGAGGGACTTCGCAATGAAAACGGAGGCAAATACTATCCATGTGAACACTGTGTAAAAGGAAACGGGGGAAACATTTATATTACGAATTCGGGAGACCGGTATCACAGTTCGCTGTCGTGCAGTGGTTTAAAACGGACGATATATGCAATACCGATATCAGAGGCGGCAGGAAAGGGGGCCTGTTCCAGATGTGGACAATAAGCAAGGTGCTGGCAATGGCTGTATTAACAGGACTGTCAGTGATGGATTATAGAATACGGAAAGTTCCGCGGGATGTACTTCTGCTATGTATGGCAGGGGTGATCATCTATCAGGTACTGACGGGAAATGTAGACTGGAAATTGTCGGTGGCCGGTGGATTAAGCGGCATATTATTTTTATGGATCAGTAAAATTACCAATGAAGCGATTGGGTATGGGGACAGCCTGGCAATTCTGATCCTGGGGATATATCTGGGAATCTGGGGACTTTTGGAAGTGCTTATGACGGCATTTTTCATCCTTGGAATTATTGGATTGATCTGTGTGGTAATAAAAAGAAAAAAGAAAGGACTTGCTTTTCCTTTTTATCCATTTCTGACAGTGGGATATCTGCTTGGGGTATGTATAGGAGGAATCTGAGATGGAGGAAAGAAAGCAAAGGTGGTTAAAGGGCAGTTTTACCGTGGAGATGGCTTTTCTGATACCAATGATATTATCCCTGATCATGGGATGTATAAGGATATCTTTTTATTATCATGACAAGAATATTATTGCAGGAGCCGCATATGAAACGGCGGTTACGGGAAGTACAAAGGTGAGAGAAAAGGATGGAATCAGCGAGAGTGAATTAAATGCGTTATTCAAAGAAAGGGTGGGAAGGAAGTGTATCTTATTTTCAAGAATAAGAGTACAAAGCAGTGTGGGAAAAGATGAAATTAAAGTACAGGCAGTTGCAAGACGAAAGAAAATGGCAATATCTGTAGAAAGCCGTGCAGCGGTGACGGAACCGGAGAAATATATCCGGGATATCAGAAGGATTAAAAAATGAGAAGGATCAGATAATGGAACGAAAGATAACGATAGAAGAACACGTATTATATAAAGAGGATTACCAGATGAAAATGTTAAAAGCAAATTCGCCGGAGGGCTTTTTGCATGTAGGAGGAAGAGGTGTTAATGGCAGCAGTTATTATGATTATGATGTAAGTGGTAAGGTATCAATGCAGGCGATGTATGCCAGAGCGAAATTAAAAGCAGAAGATATAAGGCACTTTATGGAACAGTTAGGAAATGTACTTAAGGAAGCGGAACGTTATCTTCTGGATATTCATTGTATCCTAATGGATCCGGAATACATTTTCTATGAAGAGGGCAGATATTACTTTTGTTATTATCCTTTGGCAAAACAGGATATATGGGAGAAGTTTCATATATTGACGGAGTATATGGTAAAAGTTGCGGATTATCAGGAAGAAGAATGTGTCCGTCTGGCATTTTTATTGCATAAAGAGACAATGGAGGATAATTACAGTCTGGAAAAACTAATTGCAGCATGTGAAGAAAAGAAAAAAGAAGAAACGAAGATTCCGGATATAAGAAAAGAAACGATGATCGATGAATTGCTGGAGGAACGAAGGGAAAAGACATCATATTATGATACCAGAGAACATGACTGGATATCGGAGCAGGAGATGGGGAGTTCGATCATGAGAGAGACGGATAATCTATGGATGCCGGTAAAGCGCTTCCTGAATAAACACAAGAAGTCAAAATGGGGTGACTGGGACGGACTGCATATAGAGGAAGAAGAGCTGTGATAAAATTCAGTTAAATATAGAATAAAATGATTAAGAATTCAGGTAATCTATGTTATACTAAAAGAGACAGAAGATGAACAAAGCGAAAGGTAATGAAGCGTATAAATGAACAAGAATACGATTAAAGCGCCATGTACGATATTACTGGCAGCAGTGAATGTCATTGTATTTCTGGTCCTGTCTTTTCTGGGGATGACAGAAGATGGTGAATTCATGTTGAAGCACGGAGCCATGTATGTTCCATATCTGATACAAAGAGGAGAGTACTACAGGCTATTTTCCAGTATGTTTCTTCACTTTGGGTATGATCATCTTGTCAATAATATGATTGTACTTGTAGCTATGGGATGGAATCTTGAACTTGACATAGGAAAAGTAAAGTTTCTCATTGTGTATTTCGTAAGTGGACTGGCGGGGAATGTTCTGTCGGCATGGTGGGATATACAGACCGGAAGTATGGCTATATCGGCGGGAGCGTCCGGTGCTATCTTTGGGATCATTGGAGCACTTCTGTATGTGGCAATCCGTAACAGAGGACGGATTGGAGACATATCCGGCAGAGGCCTGGTCTTTATGATCGTACTGACATTGTATTATGGATTTACCAGTGGTGGTGTTGATAATATGGCACATATAGGAGGCCTGCTTGCCGGCTTTTTATCAGGAGTTCTTCTCTATCGGAAGCGTAAGGATAAATACCGTACCGGCATATCGTGCTGATCTAAGTGTAATTGTACCGTGATGAGCCTGGATGATCCGGCGTGTGATTGCAAGACCAAGTCCGGTTCCATCAACTTTGTGAGTGATGAATGGTTCAAAGATGTGTTCCTGATCTTCAGGAGCAATACCACAGCCGTTGTCAGAGATTTCGATATGAAGCAAATCTGCATCGGCGGTTACGGACAATGAGATCTGTGGGGAGTGTGCCGGCATATCGTGCTGATCCTGGGAAGGTGATTCGGTACGGACCGCATCAGCGGCATTGCGAAGAAGATTGAGCAGTGCCTGACGAAGTTTTACAGAATCGGCAGATAGAACTGGCAGATCTTCCGGTATGTATGAAGTGAATTCAATATCTGTATCTATAATAGAAGAAGCAAAGGACAGAGCAATTCTGCGGAAAAAGCTGCCGGTACTTAACGGAGCAAGATCCAGCCGTTCACCGTTGTTATAAGAAGACAGATCTTCTAATAACAGTTTCATATATTCGATGTCCTGGTGAAGCTCTGACCAGTGAGCGAATTCCAGTACTTCGGGATGTTGTGATTCGATAAGTTGAAGCGTGCTGTAAACGAGGGTCAGAGGATTACGGATTTCGTGACTGATGGTGCTGATATCCATCTGATGAGACTTAAAAATCCGGTTAAAAAGTTCTTCTGTTTCAGGATGTTCCTGTATAATCTGTTGTAATTTGTCATGGTCTGTCGATGATAACATAATAACTACCGCCCCTTTCTGAGGGATCAGTTTAGCATTGGTGGTTTAAATAATCAATCATTTATTTTCAGAGAAAGAAGGATAATATTATGAAAGACAATAACTGCATTTTTTGTAAACTTGCAAATGGAGAGATTCCTACAGCTACTATTTATGAAGATGAAGATTTTCGTGTGATTCTGGATGCAAATCCGGCAGCTAAGGGACATGCACTCATCCTTCCGAAAGAACATTATGCCAATCTTTATGAGCTGGATGATGAGCTTGCGGGAAAATCAATGATTCTTGCAAAGAAGATGATTACAAAGCTTACAAAAGCACTGGACTGTGATGGCTATAATATCGTCCAGAACAATGGTGAAGCAGCCGGACAGACAGTATTTCATTATCATGTACATATGATTCCAAGACACAAAGATGATAAAGTGGGACTTGGATGGACAATGCATGAACTTACAGAAGAAGAAAAAGAAGATGTTTTATCGAAAATTTAACAGATAAAAGATAGGAGCGTAAAGTGGAAAAAGAGTTTACAGAGGGAGATGCCTTTGTGGCTGCATACAGCGAATACTTCGGTGTTGTATACAAAGAGGCATTAAAATACTCTGGAAACCATCACATAGCAGAAGAGATTGCTCAGGATGCCTTTTTCACCGCATATATACAGTTTGGAAGTGAATCAAAACAGCAGATTAGAACATGGATGCTTATGTTCGCAAGGTACAGAGCGATGAATTATATAAGAGATCATAAGCGTGAAGTTCCATTGGCAGAGATTACGATGGCGGATGACAGATATCCGAATTCATTGATCGATGACAGTTCAGAAGATCGTGTGGTTGCACTACTGAAAGAGCAATGTTTCTATGAACTTGGAATTGATATTTTCCGTGAACTGTATCAGAAGAATGCGAGATGGTACAAAGCCGTGACTCTTGTATATTATGCGGATATGCCACAGAAAGAAGTCGCAAAGAGAATGGGCATTACATTAAATGCATTAGAAGGCATACTAAAGAGAGCAAGAAAATGGATGATAAAAAGGTATAAAGATCAGTATGACCGCTTACACGATATATAAAAAACAGGTGGGATGTACAGCCACCTGTTTTTTATATCAAAGTATGCAAGAGGATCTGCCGATGGCAGATCCTGTACATAAGGTCAATAGATGAGAATGCTTCCGGATTAGTGTCTGGCAGCAGCCTCGATCAGATCAATGATGGTGTCGATAGAATTCTGCTGAGGAGAATTCTTCATGGTCTGAATGTATGTTTCACGATTCTGATACAGGTTCATGATCGCATCAAGAAGAACATCATGATTAAGCTCTTCCTCTTCAAGAACGACACTGTAGCCCTGACGTTCGAAAGAACGGGCATTTAAGATCTGGTCTCCACGACTTGCATTTGCAGAAAGTGGAATCAGAAGATTCGGTTTGTGCAGTGCAAGAAGTTCGCAGATCGCATTGGCTCCGGCTCTGGAGATAACGAGATCTGTCAGAGCAAAGAGGTCTTTTAATTCGTCTTTGATATATTCGAACTGTGCATAACCCTGAAGGCCTTTCAGAGATTCATCAACTTTGCCCTTACCACAGAGATGAACAACCTGGAAGGACTGAAGCAGTTCAGGAAGGACACTGCGGACAGCATCGTTGACGGCAACTGAACCAAGACTTCCACCGACTACCATGATTACCGGTTTGTCCTGTGTGAAGTGCAAGAATTCTAAAGCTTTATATTTATCACCGGATAACAGTTCCTGACGAATAGGAGAGCCTGTCAGAACAGCCTTTCCGGCAGGAAGATGCTCGATGGTTTCCGGGAAATTACAGCAGATTTTTGATGCCGATGGCATAGAAATCTTATTGGCAAGTCCCGGTGTCATGTCTGACTCATGGATAATGGTCGGAACATGACGGCTTTTACCGGCAAGAACAACAGGAACGGATACGAAGCCACCTTTGGAAAAGATTACATCAGGATGAAGAATCTTTACAAGTTTTTTCGCTTCGCCGAGTCCTTTGATTACACGGAATGGATCTGTAAAGTTCTGAACGCTGAAATAGCGGCGAAGTTTACCGGTTGAGATTCCATGATACGGGATACCGAACTGTTCAATCAGTTCTTTTTCAATTCCGTTGTAAGAACCTATATAGTGAATATCATAGTTTAATTCTTTCAGGCGTGGCAGAAGAGCGATGTTAGGTGTAACATGCCCGGCAGTACCGCCACCGGTTAAGATAATACGTTTCATAATTACCTCCAGACTTGAATATGTATTATTTTCGAATCAATAATATAATAAAGATTATACCTATATTATACTTTCTGAAAGAAATAGGTCAAGTGGCAAAACTATGGAGAAATTTGAAGACCAGTCAAAAATTTGAGGGTAGCAAAATGAATAATGAGAAAGATGAATTGAAAGAATGCATTGCCAGAGAATTTGAGGAGATTGCAAAAGAGGAAGAAGAGTCCCTTGAAAAGGATACGAGTCTTGTTGTGCCTGAGGGAACGAAGGAGGCTGTCCTTGCAAGATTAAAAGAACAGATGAGAGAATATCAGCGCGAACAGGCGGAAAATGAAGCCAGAGAAAGAGAAGAAGCCATCAATAACCTGTCTGAAGAAGACCGCAGAGCACTGGAACTCGGAAGAAAGATGCTGAAGGCCGAAGTTGGAACGGCAGATACATCAGAAAAGAAAGTTCATTATCGCAGAAAACCTCTGAAAATATATCTGGCACTGGCCGCTGTTATCGTATGCGTACTGGCAATGGGAATCACCAGCATGGGAGGACCGGAAAGAGTTGTACGGATGGTGAGACAGGCTGTTGGAGATAGAGAAGTTGAGAAAAATAGTACCAGCCGGAAAATTAAAACGATAGCAAGTGAGGATGAGGAAAAGGCCTATCAGGAAATAAGAGATGCTTTCGATACAGATGTAGTTAAAATATTTGTCTGCTTACCAGATATGAAATTTGATACGATGAATCTGGATGAGAGTAAACAGGTTGCGGAGATGTATTATAGTTATGACGGTGAAACAATCGGATATATAATTAATATGCCATACAGAGATAGTTCTTTGGGGATAGATTTTGAAGATTCAATAGAAAAGGAATATTCCAAAGTTGTAAATGATTGTGAAATCAAGATAACAATATATAAACTTGAAGATAATAAAAAATCAGGATGTGTTGCAAGATTTAAACATGGAAGTATAGAATATTTATTAACAGGAACAATGAAACAACAAGATTTCGAAAAAATTTTAAAAAATTTAGTTTTTCCAAAATAAAGGCGACAGTTTTTTGAAAGTTATGTGTATTAATATATGAGGGCGAAAAAATAAGTACGAATGGAGGTGAGATATGAAGAGGAGATTAGTGTCTATGTGTCTGGCAGTAATGCTGGTTGGAGGATTATCGCTGTCGTCAATGCAGGAAGTAAGAGCTGCAGGGAATAAAGTGATTGATGGATCGGAATTAACCCATGATGAGGAATCAATAGGTTATGATACCAAGATTACCAGAGGTGAAGATTTGATGACGGGTTATTCTAAATGCACGAAACTCGCAAAAGGTAAGATATATGTTGGTGGGACAACGATCGCAAGACATGTGGTAGATAGTGTACAGATCGGTGTGCTTGTAGAACGCGCCAAAGAAGAAGATACAGAATGGTCTTACTACGATGGATGGCAGAAAGAAAACCTGAATATGAATCGAGTGACTTCCAACAGGACTTTATACGTCGAAGGTGATTATTATTACCGTGTACGTTGCACGCATGTAGCTAACAGCGACATGAGCAGTTCATTTACTGATGGTATTTATATCGATTAATATCCTCAAAAGAGCATAGAAGCAAAAACATAACACAAGAAGCAAAAAAAACAGTGAAGTTTTAAAAAACGAAGATGAATATTCAAAGTAGAACAATAGGACGGAATAACTCGAGGTAATTAAAGGACCGAAGGTCCGATGCAAGCAGAAGATTATAAAGCAGTGGCAAAAGATGTAGTTGGCAGGGATTGAAAAATAAGGTAGTTTATAACAAGGCAAAGACGTAAAAATATGTAATTATAATGTATAACAAAAAAACATAAACTAATAAAGACAAATATCCATAAAACAAATAAAAGATAAGTAATGCATCAATACTAGTGAACGAAAAACAATTAAAAAAGTAATAATTGTAATAAGTAAACGAAACACTGAATAAAGATCGAAATCTTGCAGTATGAGTACATAAAAAAGAAGGTATCCCCATAAAAGGCTACAAGTCTTCCCCGATAAGGGGAGGACAAGTAGCCTTTTTTTTCTGTAGTTATGAAATTCGCAGAAAATTATTCTCCAAGAGCCTGTTTTAAAGCTTTGGATAACTGGTCAGGGCAGGATGTTGGTCTTGCACCACATTTTGTTCCTTCCAGACGTTTGATCACTTCGTGAGCGTCCATTCCTTTTACAAGGCTGCTGATTCCGGCTGTATTTCCGGCACATCCGCCTACGAATTCTACATTTGCGATTTTATCTCCGTCAAGTTCTACATGGATCAGTCGAGAACAGACTCCTGATGGTTTGTAATCCATATCTATTACCTCCTGTTGCTTTTGTAAATAATTGTTTTATTGTCATACGTCTCAGATTATAACAGAGATTCTGTCTGTTTGCTACTTATTTCGCCGGTTGAAATCGAATTTTCTATAAGATATAATAGGGCATAGACGAATTAATATAGAAAATATCGTAATAACAGGAGGATATAGAGCTATGATAGGTATTATCGGAGCAATGGAAGAAGAAGTGGCAGAACTTAAAAAAGATATGCAGATCGATGAGACTATAGAACAGGCAGGGATGGTATTCTGCAAAGGTTCATTGGGCGGCAAAGATGTTGTTATTGTAAGAAGTGGTATCGGTAAGGTGAATGCAGGAATCTGTGCACAGATCCTGGTGGACAGATTTGGTGTGGATACATTGATTAATACCGGTATTGCGGGTTCACTGGATGCACAGATCGATATCGGAGATATGGTGATCTCGACAGATGCACTGCATCACGATATGGATGCGACGATATTCGGAGATCCGGCAGGACAGATCCCAAGAATGGACACACTGTCATTCCCGGCAGATGAAAAACTGGTCAAGAAGGCAGTAGCAGCAAATGAGAAAGCCAATCCGGATATTCACACATTTACCGGAAGAGTGGTAAGCGGCGATCAGTTTATTTCGGATAAAGATGTGAAGGAAAGAATCTCATCATTATTCCATCCGATGTGTGTAGAGATGGAAGGTGCGGGAATTGCCCAGGCAGCTTACCTGAACAAAGTTTCGTATGTCATCATTCGTGCAATTTCGGATAAAGCTGACAACAGCGCGACTATGGATTATCCAACGTTTGAAAAGAAGGCAATTGCCCACAGTGTAAGACTTATGAAGGAATTACTGCCGATGATCTAGGTATAAGTGAAAAGGCATACAATTTAAAATATCACAGAATGTGCCCGGAACTGACATGATATGTGGTTTTCTGTGCGAAATATAAGGAACGAAATTAAGCGCCCTTCTGTTTGATTTACAGTATAATGCAAATCAAAAGGAGGGCTTTTATTATGCTGGAAATGTTATTGGACAAGAAGTTACTGTTCGTACTCATGGGGATCCTGACCGGACTTGGTGTGGTGGACAAGTGTATCGTGAGTATGACGATGAAACGTATGGTGGAGGCGGCGGGAAGTATGAGTAAGAGTAACCACCCGCTGATGCGCCTGGTCCGTGCGAAATTCGAACACGCATGTATGATCAGCGATACGGTGGAAAACGTAGGGGTATTTGTGGATAAGTATCTGTATGAGTATAAAGTCTGTGGATTTCGACTTCACACGCTGCGCAGACTGGAGAAGATATGTGCGGGACTGCTTATCGTAACCGGACTTGTCGGTGCGGGACTGAGTTATCAGGTATATGGCATGGGAGATGCTGTCCTGCGGATGGGTGCATGTGGCGCAGGACTTGGAATCCTGGTATGGCTGTTCCATCTGACAACGGATGAGAATTATTGCATGCAGATGGCAAAGAACTATATGGTAGATTATCTGGAAAATGTATGTCTCCACAAGTATGAAAAGGCAAATCAGAAAGAACGCACCGGACGAAGAGACAGTGTGATCAAAAAAGACGAGACAAATGATACAAAGGAAGAAAAGGCAGAAAAAGAGGACAAAACGGAGCAAGAAGAAAAAGAAGAATCTGTTCCGGTATCCGGCTCCGGTGTTGTGCAGATGCAGCGTGAGAGCCGCAGAAAAGAAAGAGTAAAGGAGAACGCCAGGAACCTGGCAAAAGCATCGGCGCGGCTTGCCGGTACAGACGGGAGTAAAAGGACAGAAGATATATTGCAAGAAGAGGTACAAAGTACCGGGACTCTGGCCGGTAATGCGCAGGCAATGGAGATTAAAGGAAATGCCGATAAGGAGTCTGCACAGGAAGATGTACAGGAAGAAATACCGAAAGAAGACACCATACGTGAGCTTCCAAAGGATGAGATGATCCGCCAGATCCTGCGGGAGTTTATGGCTTGATAATATAATGTTATTTTGCTAAAATATACGCATGAATAATATATTTGATAAATTAAAGAATTACAGCGATTCTGACTACTATGCATTCCATATGCCGGGGCACAAGAGAAATCTGGATCTGATGGACGGGACATCTCCGTACCGGATCGATATTACAGAGATTGATGGCTTTGATGATCTGCATCATGCAGAGGGAATTCTAAGAGATGCGCAGGAAAGAGCAGCAAGAGTTTACCATGCGGACGAGACACATTTTCTGGTGAATGGAAGTACGGTTGGAATCTTAAGTGCAATATTAGGAACAACTGAAAAAGGAGATTCCATACTTGTGGCAAGAAATTGCCACAAGTCTGTGTATCATGCGATATATCTGAATGAACTGGATCCGGTCTACCTCTATCCGAAATTCGATACGGAACAGGGACTTAGCACAGAGATTGATGCTGCGGATGTACAGAAAGCACTGGAAGAACATCCGAAGATCCGCGCGGTGATGATCGTGTCACCGACATATGATGGTGTGGTGTCGGACATCGAAAAGATTGCAGAGATTGTGCATGCAAAAGGGTGTCCGCTGATCGTGGATGAAGCACACGGTGCGCATTTCGGATTTGATCCGTATTTCCCAAAGAGTGCGAATATATATGGTGCGGATCTGGTGATCAACAGTCTTCATAAGACGCTTCCGGCGCTGACACAGACGGCGCTTCTGCATGTGAACGGGGACATGGTGAAGCGAAGAAAAGTGAAACAGTATCTGGATATGCTGCAGACGAGCAGTCCGTCGTATATATTGATGGCGAGTATCGATGCGTGTATCGGAATGCTGGAAGAGACACTTGAAACGCATTCGGATGCAAGATCAGATTATAAATATAAAAATAAAAATATTTTTTCTGAGTATGCCAATCGCATTGAAGCACTTCGCAAAGATCTGAAACGGCTTAAGTATCTGAAAATTATCCAGACTGATAATACAGACCGCTATGACAGATCCAAATTCGTGATCTCTGTAAAACACGCACCGATGTCCAGTCACGAGCTGTATGAGATATTACTTCATAGATATCATTTGCAGATGGAAATGCTGGCAGGGACCTATGTTCTGGCTATGACAACTGTGGGAGATACGCAGGAAGGTCTGGACCGGTTGAGAGATGCGTTGCTAGAGATTGATAAAGAGATAGATACCAAGCAGGGCCGGCCGGCTGCTATTGAAACCGACCTCCCACTTTCCGGCAGACAGCCGGCACTTGAAAAAGTGTGGACGATCGCAGAGGCAGTGAACCGCAGGGATAAGATACAAAAACGAAGCTTTGAAGACAGTATCGGATGCATTTCCGTGGAATACGCATATCTCTATCCGCCGGGAAGCCCGCTGATCGTACCGGGTGAGCGTATTACAAAAGAAGCGGTAGAGGTACTTCACTGGTATCAGGAACATGATTTTTCGATTGAGGGACTTCAATCGGAAGATGGCATAGAGGTGTGGATAGATGGGTAAGATATACTACATGATGGGTAAAAGTTCTTCGGGAAAGGATACGATTTACAAAGATATCAGAAAGGATCTTCCGGAGCTTAAGACTTTAACTTTATATACGACCAGACCGATGCGTGAAGGCGAGAAAGATGGAGTGGAATATTACTTCGTAACGGATGAAATACTTGAAAAATACCGTGAAGAAGGTAAAATAATTGAACTTCGCACCTATCAAACCGTGTATGGGGACTGGAAATATGCTACAATAGATGATGGACAGATTAATCTGGATGAAAATGATTATCTCATGATCGGTACACTGGAGTCTTATATAAAGACAAAAGAGTACTATGGAAATGAGAACCTGATCCCGCTTTATATCGAAGTGGAGGACAAAGAACGCCTGATGCGCGCGATCGTGCGAGAACAGCAGCAGGATCATCCGGGCTATGAAGAAGTCTGCAGAAGATTTCTGGCTGATCAGAAAGATTTTTCGGAGGATAATCTGAAGAAAGCAGGAATTACAAGAAGATATCAGAATGATGATAAAGTACGATGCAAAGAAGAGATAGTAGAGGTAATACGAGATGGGAAGCTTTAAAGATGTGGTTGGCCACAAAGACATATTAAAATATATCAGCAGTGCAGTAGAGAATAACAGGGTCTCTCATGCATATATTCTGAACGGGGAGAGAGGTTCCGGTAAGAAGATGCTGGCGAATCTGTTCGCCATGACGCTTTTGTGTGAGACCGGGGACAATGAACCGTGTGGAAAATGTCATTCCTGCAAGCAGGCAGAGAGTGGCAATCATCCGGACATTATCCGTGTGACACATGAAAAGCCGAACAGCATCAGCGTAGATGATATCCGTACACAGGTGAATAACACTGTGGATATCAAACCATATCAGGGACCGTACAAAGTCTACATTATCCCACAGGCAGATATGATGACACCGCAGGCACAGAATGCGATCCTGAAGACGATCGAGGAACCGCCGTCATATGCAGTTTTCTTGCTGCTGACGGAGAATGCGGAGACATTACTTCCGACGATCAATTCCAGATGTGTAATGTTAAAGCTGCGTAATATCAAAGATACACTGATCAAAAAGTATCTGATGGAGAATCTGGAGATCCCGGATTATAAAGCAGATATGTGCACGGCATTTGCACAGGGTAATATGGGACGTGCGATCATGCTGGCCAATTCCGATCATTTTAACGAGATCAGAGAAGAAGCGGTACAGCTTCTGAAGCATATCAATGAGATGGAATTAAATGAAATCGTTGCTGCGGTTAAGAATATATCCGTATATAAATTAGAGATCACAGACTACCTGGACATTATCATGATCTGGTACAGGGATGTCTTATTATATAAAGCAACAAAAGAGATTGACAAGGTCGTATTCAAAGACCAGTTACAGAGTATAAAAGAACAGGCGAGAAAGAGCTCTTATGAAGGAATCGAACTGATCCTGGAGAGCCTTGAGAAAGCGAAAGCCAGACTGAAAGCGAATGTTAACTTCGATCTGGTTATGGAGCTTTTGTTCCTGACCATAAAGGAGAACTAATCATATGACGAAGGTAATAGGCGTTAGATTCAGAACTGCCGGAAAAATATATTTCTTTTCACCGGGAAAACTTGAGATCAAGACCGGTGATAAGGTAATCGTTGAGACTGCAAGAGGTGTGGAATTTGGTTCCGTAGTAACCGGACCGAAAGAAGTGGAAGATGACAAGATCACACAGCCACTCAAATCCGTGATCCGTCTTGCGACAGAGGACGATAAGAAAAAAGAAGAGAAGAATAAAGAAAAAGAAAAAGAAGCGTTCAAGATTTGTTTAGACAAGATCCACAAACACGGCCTTGAGATGAAACTGATCGATGCGGAATATACATTTGATAATAATAAAGTGCTGTTTTACTTTACGGCAGACGGACGAATTGATTTCCGTGAGCTTGTAAAGGATCTGGCAAGTGTGTTCCGTACCAGAATCGAGTTAAGACAGATCGGAGTGCGTGATGAGACGAAGATCCGCGGCGGGATCGGTATCTGTGGAAGACCACTTTGCTGCCACACGTATTTATCCGAGTTCGCACCGGTATCGATCAAGATGGCGAAAGAACAGAATCTTTCACTGAACCCGACAAAGATATCCGGAGTCTGCGGAAGACTGATGTGCTGTCTGACGAATGAAGAAGAGACATATGAAGAACTGAACAGCCATCTTCCGGCGAACGGAGATCATGTGACGACACCGGAAGGATTAAGAGGAGATGTACAGTCAGTTAACGTGCTCCGCCAGCTGGTTAAGGTTGTTGTGACGCTGGATAATGACGAGAAAGAGATCCGTGAATATCCGGCAGCAGAACTGAAGTTCAAACCAAGACGTAAGAAGAAAGACGTAAGACTTTCGAAAGAAGAGATGAAGGAACTGAAGGCGTTAGAAGAAAAGAACGGAGCGTCAAAATTAGATGATAACTAAATTACTTCCGAATGAAAGACTGGATGATCTGCAGATCAAAGGATATGAGATCATTCAAAGTCCGGGCCGTTTCTGTTTTGGAATGGATGCAGTGCTTTTGTCAGCATTTGCCAGAGTAAAGAAGAATGAAAAAGCACTGGATCTCGGAACGGGCATAAAGTCGGACGAAAGGCTTCGGAATGCCGTGTATTTGTTCGGTGGAAAGTTGATTTATAAGGCGTTGAGCATACGGTTGGGATTGCCTTATTATGATATGGCTCTTTTTATGTCGATGTTTTGAAAAGATCTTTGTTTTTATCGGAACAGCTTTTAAAATAATGAATAGATAGGGACCTTACATATTTCTATGAAAATATTTCAAATGCTTACAAAAAAACACTATCTTTGCTAAAATAGTAATATTGGAATTGAAATATATCATGTTGGATTAAAATTGTAATATAAACATGACGGAAAAAACAAAAGTGAAAGTATTGGAAGAAGTCGTGGTACGATTTTCCGGCGATTCCGGTGACGGAATGCAATTGGCCGGGAATATCTTTTCCAATGTTTCGGCCGGTATCGGTGATGAAATTTCTACATTCCCCGATTATCCGGCAGAGATACGTGCTCCGCAAGGAACGTTAGGGGGAGTGTCTGGTTTTCAAGTTCATATAGGGAAAGGGGTTCACACTCCGGGAGACTT
>ENA-OOWZ01000280-OOWZ01000280.1-human-gut-metagenome-genome-assembly--contig:-NODE-280-length-28377-cov-77.041840_pt1 | contig 28377 bp, 27 predicted proteins | sample MGYA00241580_ERZ501329 | MGnify/ENA primary metagenome ERZ501329 (study PRJEB25962, sample SAMEA2042923) | human gut metagenome | biome: human gut; feature: human-associated habitat; material: faeces... | reverse complement strand
TTTCAGTAGCCATTCAGCCAGATAATATCAATGTCGCCTTAAGTTAGTGACATTGCCAAAGGTGGGTGTTTTTTCTAAATGGCGCTAACTATAAGGATCGAACTTATGACCACTCGGTTAACGGCCGAGAGCTCTACCTCTGAGCTAAGTTAGCGCGACGATTAAGAATATACACATAAGCAACTAATAATGCAAGTGATTTAAGAAAAAAACTTATTTTTTAGTAAGTATTTCTTCATAACTCCTCATATGCTTACAAACATACTTCTTTCGTTAGCTTTGAAAGTAAGATACCTATCCAATCATTTTAATAACAAACTAATGCAAGAGAGATTCTATAATCATCATCGCAAACAACAAAGGTAAACCAGATTCCTATTTATTTTCTCATATTTATACTTTAAGTAATATCATACATATTCATGCATAACGAATTATTTAAGACTTTAAATATCAATACGTGGAATTGGAAAAAGCTAAATTCACAAATTTAGATTATTTTTTCATTTATAATAGTTCTACTATTAAAACCTTTATTATTCATATAAAAGCAAATAAATATCAAAAAAGATTGACCTATATCGGCCAATCTCATTATTCATCCCTTATTTATCTAAGAAAACATACTATACTGATTTCATTGAGTCGCAACTCAATTTTGAATTAGATAACTAAGAATGAGCAACTAACTTATTGTTTTAAAGAATTCAATTTATGAATTATAATTGAATCCAATTTTAATTAATACAAGCACTAAGCAGATTCCAATATTAGTAAAATAAGATATCCAATCTAACTTAGATAAATTAAATCTTTTTGTTAGGACTGCAGTACACAAGTAATAGCTTAGGCCATACATTATGAATGAAGAAATAGCAGATACTACACTGATAAAGAATAAGTTCAACAGTGAAGATGATGCTGTACTCCATGCCAAGATAAAGAACATAATATGTATAAAGAGTTGCGGTAAAAGCTTGGTAGGATTAGCTTTTCCAAAATCTTCAGGATATTCTTTATAACCTTTATTAACAAAAACAATTGAAGCAATAGATAAACCTATAAAGACAACTGTAGTCACGACAATCATTATTGTGTTCGGCATATCAATACCAAAAGTAAGCATAAATGAATTATTAACTATCGATCTTTCAAAACAAATGAATCCCACAACTATTCCATACAACCATCCTATAGGAGCATAAGGATAAATAGAATCAATACTTGAAGATATAGAATTCAAGAATCTTGAAATAAGAGTAACATTAAAAGACAAGACAACAGTTGCAATAAGCAGATAAACAACTGAATTAAAATTATTCGTACCTAAGGAAGCAATATAAACATTTAAATAATATGCTAGACCTAAGCAAATTAAATAAAATAACCAATAGAGAATAACCATTCCATAATTGTAATAGTATGGTGAATCTATCAAGCCTAATTTAAAAGCAGAATCAGCAATAGAATTGTAATAGACTTGTTTGAATACAATAACAATACTTCCAATTATAAATACTAGAGTATAAGCCCCAAGAAGTATTATCAATCCGATTAGAGCCCTTGTTCTCAACAATTCTCCTTTATCAAAAGGAGCTTCTCCAAATACATCCGCACTTCTCCTTTTAAATCTATACTTGCAAACAAAGACAGGAATGACAAGGGACATAAGTCCAGCAGCAATAGTCAATCCTAGATAGGGGGTATTAGTAGGCAAGTGTATATAATCTTTATTCATTGATACGGAAGGGACGACATTAATATTCATGATAGTAATCAGGAATACCAACAACATGACTAAACAAGTTACAACTGACAACGAAATCCAGTTTTTAAACTGCCATTTAAAATATCTCTTATTCATTGATAAACTCCTTTCTTCTTGAATATTCCATCTCTAAAGCAATTAAATCAGTTGGAGATATAGGAAGCTCCTCGCAAATAGTAGGATTCAATCCATTTACAATCTTGTCTTTTGTGTCATTTTGCTTTATTGCGGATATTTCATAGACCGCACCAATTTTCTTAAAGCTCAAAACATAAACCCCTAATTTTCTTATATCATCAACACAAACATCTTTGGAAAAGTAGCACTGTAAACAAATGAACTCATCCTTCATCGATTGCTCATCGCTGGTAGTAGCCAATGTACCTTTTCTAAGAACATAATACTTATCAACTAGTTTGTTCAATGTCTCAATATTATGAGAAGCTATTAAGATACAGCTCTTATCTTCCATAGACTTTCTTATAATTTCTTCTTTGATCCAATCCATGGCAAGTGGATCCAAGCCGTCGAAAGCTTCATCCAACAAAAGATACTTAGCTTTCATAGATAATGCGACACATAAAAAAGCTTGCCTCCTCATACCCTTTGAAAAATTATTGATGTTCTCTTTTTGATCAAGTCCTGTTTTTTCAATCAAGGCTTTACATCTTTCCAAATCCATATCAAATAAAGAAGCATAAAATTCAGTCATAGACTTTAGAGTCGAATAATTAGGTGAGTATGGATCATCAGTTAGAAAAAACAAATTCTCTTTAGCTTTTTTGCTAAAAGATTTATTTCCATCGATAAGAATCTCGCCTTCATCTGGTTCATAAATACCTGAAATCAATCTGAACAGGGTGGATTTTCCTGCTCCGTTTTCTCCAACAATTCCTGAAATGCCTTCTTTGAAATCCATTGAGAAATGATTCACAGCTAAAGTGTTCCCAAGTTTTTTACTGATATTCTTAATTTCAATCATAATTTACTCTTTTTCTCCTTAACGATTTCTTCAATTTCTTCTATCGAATAGCCTAGACGTAAGATATCATTGATTAAAGACTCAAGTTTATCCTTTCTTCCTAGTTCATTTTCCGATTTGACAAAATAGCCTTTCTTAGGTAATGAATCAGCAAATCCTTCATCCTTCAGCAAAGAAAAAGCTTTGGCCACAGTATTAGGATTTACTCTGTTTTCCAATGCCACGTCTCTGATTGAAGGAAGAGGTTCACCATTTTTAAAAACACCCATAAGGATCATCTTTTTATAATAATCCTTAAGCTGAACATAAATCGGATCCGTATTATTAAATTGCATATGCCCCCTCCTCTGTATTAATTGTACTATTTGTATTATTACTATGCAACAAAAAAATGCACCCGAAGGTGCATTTACGAAAGAAAAGAGTTAATTACTTGTTGCTAGCTGCAGCCTTCTTGGCATTCAAAGCAGCAACTGCTTCAGCCTTGGTAGGAGCGACAGCGGCAGAAGGATTAGACATAGTAATCTTAGCAGCAGAATACTCAGTGTTATAAGCCTTGACATTCTCGCCGAGAGCTTTCTTAGCTTGCTCAACAATCAATGTGAATTGAGCAGGATCGGAGATAGCAATCTCGGAAAGCATCTTACGGTTAAGCTTGATATTAGCTAGGTTGAGTCCATGAATCAATTGAGAATAGCTGATTCCATTTGCCTTTGCAGCAGCAGAAATACGGCTGATCCAAAGCTTACGGAAATCATTCTTTCTGTCACGACGTCCGACATAGGCGTAGTGAAGTGAGTGAAGAACTGCTTCATTAGCAGTCTTGAACAATCTGTGACGGGATCCACGGAAACCCTTAGCAAGCTTCAAAACTCTATTGTGCTTGCGACGAAGAACATAACCACGTTTGACTCTCATAATTCTCTATCCTCCTGATTACTTGCTGATAAGTGCCTTCATTGCCTTACCATCAGTCTTGTTGAGGTAACGGGCATGACGAAGGTTGACCTTCTGCTTGTGTGTTTTGCTCAAAGCGAGGTGGGATGTATTTTGGTTGTACTTCTTCACCTTGCCGGTTCCAGTAATCTTGAAACGCTTTGCGACGGCTCTTTTTGTCTTAAACTTTGCTTTTGCCATTTTGAATAAACCTTTCCTTTCGAGCTACTTCTTTGAAATAGGGTTGACGTAGCAGAAATAATATTTACCCTCAAGTGTAGGCTTGTTCTCACAAGTACCATACTCTTTGACCAAATCTAAGAAGGTATTGATTTTATTGTCAGCAGCATCCATCTTGCTGATCATTCTTCCCTTCACAAAGAGTGAAACCTTGACTCTATTTCCTTTTTCAAGGAATTTGATGGCTTGGTTAGCTTTGGTCTCGAGATCGTGAAGATCTGTAAGAGGAGTGAAGCGTACTTCTTTAACTTCAATCTCTTTTTGATTCTTCTTCATCTCTTTCTCTTTTTTCTTCTTCTCAAACAAATACTTAGAGTAATTAAGAATTTTGCACACCGGAGGGTTACCATTAGGACTGATACAATAGAGATCAAGTCCTAAGGCTTCTGCCTGGCGGAGGCCTTCGTCACGACTCAAAACCTGCGATCTTCCGTCTGGAAAAACCACACGGATATTTTTAAATCTGTAGGGAATGAATTCGTTGACTAATTCATTGCTCTTTTTCTTTGGACGTTGGTTAGGATACACTCCTAATCCTCCTTTATTTATATGGACGGACCAACATAGAAAAAAGGCGGGTGACAAACACCCGCCACATGAAATTTCTATAGTGTGAATTTCAAGGCTTTTGGCCGACGGGCTATGTCCATCCGGCGAGAGCGGGTGCTCTACTTTCCTATGTCTTCCGACGATTGGTAATGATAGACTACAGCAAGAGAAAAGTCAAGTGTTTTCTATGATTCTAATTCCTTTTATCACTGATATCTTCTAGCATTCCTAAATATTCTATGCTCCAATCAAAACTTTTCAAGAATTCACCATGGAAATCATTATTTTTTCCTTCCAAATAATCCCAAAAATCACATTGGATGTTTTCTTTCCTTAGGCCTAAGGAGCCCCTGAAAAACAATACACAATTAAAGCCTATATCTTTTAAGGTCTTTCTCAATCTCCAAACTGCATCTCTATATAAAATCTTAGCCTTATCCAAATCATAATCAGGCCATAATTGCGTTATAGCATCGCTCAAAGAAGATACAAAAGTATGGTAATATGTTCAATATTCAATGCTGATGTAATGAGCTGTTTTTTACAAATTAAAGATATTATCAGCTAATTAGAGTTTTGGCCTTTTTGTTCAAATTTTCTTCAACTTTCTTAGACTTTTGAATTTTATCAAAAATAAGTCTTGCCGTTTTATCATCCGTTAACTGGCTTATTTCACCAACAGTAGCATTTAATAAAGAATCCATTGTCGGATAGGCATTCAATAATCTTTCTTTTTTCTTATCTCCAACCCCTGGAATATCATCAAAAAAGGTTGAAAATAATGACTTAGCCCTCTTATTTCTATGTGTGGTAATAGCATATCTATGAACTTCATCCTGCATTCTCATCAGCAAGAAAAATAGAGGTGACTTTTTATCCAATGGAATCAATTCACCAGTATCCCCATCCATCAATGAATTTGTTTCATGTTTATCGTTTTTTACTAAGCCTGCCAATTTAACACCTTTGATATTAGACCTTGAAATAGCATCTATCGCAGCTTCGACCTGAGTGATACCACCATCCACAATTATCAAATCAGGTGCTTTTAAATTATCTTTTACAATTCTTGAGCAGCGCCTATAAATAACTTCTCTCATAGAAGCCATATCATCTGCTTTGTTCGGCTGATGAATATTAAACCTTCTATATAGTTCAGGAGCTTTTTTCCCGTTTACATACGTAACCATCCCACCAACTGCATCTTGGCCTTGTGTATGAGCGTTATCGAACAATTCTATTTCCAGTGGAAGTCGATCCATATGGAGTTTCTCCTGCAAATCTTTTAATAGATCTAAAGTATCATCTTCAAGCCTTGCAGTCATAAAATGTGCATCTAATCCTGCTTTAGCGTTTTCCAATGCTAAAGACAAAATGTCTTTCTTTATTCCTTGTGTAGGCACTACTATATCCAAATCCAGCAATTGTTTTAAAGACTCTCCTAAAGATTCATCTGATACAATAAGTTCTTTAGGCTTTGGATGATTTAAATAGAATTGACAAATCGCTGTTTGCAATTCTTCGTTCAAATCCTCTGTAACTTCATTGATATAAAGATTCTTTCCGAGCAATATTCCTTTTCTATAGAGGAGAAACAACATGCAAACATATCCTTCTCTAGTTGAGAAAGCAAAAACGTCTCTATCTACTTTGTCTTTCATCATTATCTTCTGATCTTCAGTAGTGGCATTAATGCTTTGAATTATTTGCTTATATTCACCAGCTTGTTCAAAATTAAGATTGTCGCTTGCTTCTTCCATCTTCTTTCTATAGAAAGAAATAACTTCACTAGTATCTCCATTTAAAAATTTTTTAATCTTATCTCTGACGGTATCGAAATTATTAATTTCATCATCATTGATAACTGGATTTTCTGCTTTTGCTAAATAATAATAAAAAGATGGCTTCCCAGGAGTAAACTCTTCTCTTGAGACAGGATATGTTCTATTCAATAATTCCATAACCTTATGGGCTGCATTGGAATCTGGATATGGTCCAAAATAATCATAGGCTTTGGATGTCTGTTTATGAAATATTTTTAAAACTGGTTGTTCTGTTCTTTTTACTCCAATATACGGATACATCCTGCCATCTTTTAAAAGAATATTATATTTTGGGTAATATTTTTGTATCAAATTGATTTCCAAAAGAAAAGCTTCCTTTTCCGAATGTGTTTCAATCCAATCCAAATCAGTAATTTCCTGGACCATCAACATTACTTTTCCAACTTGAGGTCTGGTGAAATATTGCTTAACTCTTTTTACTAAGCTTTTTGCTTTTCCAACATAAATAATTGTACCGTTCTTATCCTTCATTTGATAAGACCCAGGTTTATTTGGAAGCAAGTCTAATTTTCTTTTAATTGTTTCATTCATCTTTACTTTAAATAGACAACAGTAGCTCCAAGGCCACCTTCACCTTCTCCACCTTCTCTAAAAGATTTCACATAGTTCAATTTTTTCAAATGAGCCCATATTCCATTTCTTAAAGCAAATGTACCCATTCCATGAATGATGATTACAGATGACAAGTGACAGAGTTCAGCATTATCTAAAAACTTGTCTACTTCTGGAGTGGCTTCAGATACTGTCATTCCAATGACATTTAGTTTTGTAGAAACACCTTTAGCTCTGTTCATGATTGAATTATCTAAATTGGATACAGTTCTACTCATAGGCAATTTAGAAGCAGAAGATTTGACAAGGTCAGAGAGATTGACAGTCATTGTCATTCCATTGTAATAGAATTTAGCTTTGTTTTTATTAGCACTAACCAATCTTCCTATCATAGAACCATAAGAAACGATATCCCCGGGTTGCACTTCTTCAGGTTTGCTGATATGTTTATGGAATTCATTATCTGATTGATCAGCTGAAGAAGTAACTTTTCTAATCTCACCTTTGATTTTGGATTTTTCGTTAAATCCAATATCAGCTTTCTTTCCTTCAGACCATAACTTATCTAATTGATCAAGTCTTTCTTGCGCGTATTCATCGACTTTTCTATCAGCACGTTTCTTAATATTCTCTTTTTCATCAGCTAAAGCTTTAATAGCGTTTTGCCTCTTTTCTTCCAATTGCTTAACGTTGTTCAATTTATCATCCAACTTTTTTTGCAAAGCATCGGTTTGTTTTATCTTAGCATTGAGTTCAGCTGTAAGTTTTTCGACATCAAATTGTTTTTGGGAATCCCTATATATTTTTGCAGACTCAATCAATTCATTAGGCAATCCATTCTTTGAAGCAACCTCAAAGGCATATGAATTTCCAACAGCACCGGGGATGAACTTAAATGTAGGAGTTAAAGTTTTCTCAGAAAATTCCATAGCTCCGGACAAAATCTTTTCTTCTGAAATAGCATATTTCTTTAGTCCATCGTAGTGGGTTGTAAACACTCCAAATGTACCTTGATTTAACATATGTTCGATAAATGCATGTCCAATGGCTTCTCCATCACTCGGAGCAGTTCCTTGACCTATTTCATCGACTAAAACTAACGAATTACCTGAAGCATTTTCATACATGTTCTTCAATCCCAACAAATGACCAGAGAATGAAGACAAGTTTCCAGACAAAGATTCCGAATCACCAGTCAATATATCGACTTCATCGAATATCTTCATGGTAGCTTCTTTATGACAGGCAACCATAAGTCCCATTTGATTCATGATAGCAGCTAAAGCCACAGCTTTCATCAAGACAGACTTTCCACCTGCGTTAGGTCCAGAAATTATCAAGACCCTCGGCTCTAGATCACCGAGTTTCAAATCGTTATCCACTGCTCTATCCAATGGAATCAAGGGGTGAATCAATCCTTCCAAGGACAAAGTATCTTCTTTTATATTTGCTACAACTCCATCATAAGTTAAGCCAAATTCCACTTTTCCTATATAGCCATCTAAAAGATTATAAATATAATAATTCTTGTCTACAGCATCTACTCTTTGGAAAAACATCTTAGAAAATCCGTCTAAGATTCTAGCAATCTCTGCTTTCTCGTCGTTTAATAGTTTTTCCTTCTTGTTTTCAAATTCCAGCAACTCATATGGGATTACAAATAATGTCTCACCGCTTTTAGACCTATCGACAACCATTCCTGGAACTTGATTCTTTTTAGATGCTGTTACAGCCAATGTCTGAATTCCATTTTTTATGACTGGTTGAGATATCTCAAGACTTGATTTGTATTTATTAGAGATTCTCTGAATCAATCTAGATTCTTCACTTACCAAGCCTCTAAATTCACTTCTAATAGAGGCTAATTTTGATGAAGCAGAATCCAAGACTTCACCATCAGGTCCGAAAGACAAATCCAACAGTCTCAATAAATCAGGCATATCCTCAATGTCTAAAGCCTGATTTTGAAGATCGGGAAAATCATTTTCTTTCACAAACTTATCCATGATATCTTCACATGCTAAAATCAGGCTTTTTAAACCTAACAATTCATCTATATCTAAAGTCAAAGCTTTATGAAGCTTAATCAATGTATCGCTTAAATCGATGACAGTTGGCAATAAAAGATTCTTTCCTTTATTTGCATAACCTAATATTTGATTTAAATATCTGTGATCTCTAAGAATTAAATTCTTATCATAACTAAATTCATATAGTGAGACATCATTTTGGTTGTGCTCACTTTGAAAATGAGTTTTTAATTCTTTTATAATTTCATTTATTTCTTGTTGTACTTGTCTATCCATATTCTTAAACGGACCTTCACTTAACTATCTTTGTCAAATCACTAAATTTTTCTATTGTATATGTAGGATCATCGACTTCGGCCGTTTCTTTCTTTCCATATCCATAACTAGCCCAGCATGTATCTATGCCACAATTGTTTCCCATAGCAATATCAAAATGGGTATCTCCAATCATTATGGTCTCGCGTTTATAAGCACCCAAGACAGTCATAGCTAATTCAGCCATATCTTTGAAAGGCTTGGGCTTTTTGACTAATTCTTGTCCTATGAAACAATCAAAATAATCTTTGATATGCAAAGTATCGCAAAGCTGTACAATCAAATAAGTCATACGAGAAGATACGACAGCCATCTTCTTCCCTTCTTTTTTCAAAATCTCCAATGTCTCAACTAAACCCGGCATAGGTTTAAGAGTTGAAAAACATTTTTGTAAATAAAATTTTTGGTATAGATTTACCAATTCATCAGCTTTAGAATCATTGATTCCAGGGAACAACTTCTTGAAAGATGGATTTAAAGGCAATCCAATGGTTGCTTTTATATCACTATCATCTGGCATCTGTAATCCTTCTTCTTTGATAGCAGTATGAAAAGCTTCTAGGATGGTTCCTTGTGTTTCACCCATGGTACCATCAAAATCGATTAATAAATATTTATACATATACTTTTTATCCCCACAAAATGATAGCAAATAAAAAGTATAAAAGCATTGAAAATAAGCATTATCATTATAATTTAGCTTAGTATGATACGGAAAAATCAGATTGGCATTAAGAAAAAATGATATATTAGAAATGATGGAACTAACAAAATTTAAAGTAAATAAGGCAAAAGCTTTGGAAATAATGGATTATTACAAGGCTACTGAGATAAATGACACAAATCATCCTTATGATTTATTCATCCATAAAACTAAAGATGGAATAGTTGTGAAAGGATTCAAAACAAAGAATCCTGATGTTTTTACCATGACATTTTTTGGGGCTGACGGAAAAGCTTCATTAGAAGCATCGATATTCATGCCTAATATCAAAGTTGAGACGTCATCATTCGAATATCCAAATATCAAGACACAACCTTTGGGTAAAGGATATGAAGACACTGGAATACAAATTGGTTCTGATGAAGTCGGAGTCGGAGATTTCTTCGGTCCTATGATTGTTACCGCAGCCTATTTCACCCCTTCAGATATGAAGTTGATAGATCAATTGCATGTAAAGGATTCGAAGAAATTGACGGATGCCTATATGATGCAAATAGGGCCAGAGTTGAGAAGAAGTATAAAGCATTTTACGGTACTTTGCTCAGCGAGCAAAGTATCTTCCTACGAGGATAAAGGGTTTTCTACCCACTGGGTTTTAGCACATCTCCATAACCTAGCACATCAAAAATTGATTGAAAAATATAAGCTAGGCGATGAAATAGTAGTCTATGTCGATCAATTCGAAAGAGAAGAATTATACAAGAAATATGTCGGTGAATCTTTAATTGAAAATCCAATCATATTCAAGGTTAAAGGAGAGAGCAGATGGCCTAGTGTCGCAATAGCATCAGTCATATCCAGATATGAATTTCTTTTATATTGGCAACAGATGGAATCAAAATTAGGAATCACAATCCCCAAAGGAGCTGGATCTGATGTCGATAAAGTCTATAAAAAACTAATAGAATCCAAAGGAAAAGAAACTGTAGACAAATACGTCAAGACTTTCTTTAGAAACTACAAGAAGACAAACGAATAAATAACCGATATAAAAAACACCAAGCCATTGACTTGGTGTTTTTATATCGGCTCAAGGTTTACTTCTTGTCTGTGTATCCAGGCTTACCGAGAAGAACGAACATATTCTTCTTGTAAATCTCGACTCCAGGTTGGTTGAAAGGATTGATATGATCCAAGTAACCAGTCAAAGCAGTTGCTCTGAAGAAGAAATAGAAGAGATTTCCAAGGTTATAGGCATCGAGTGTACTGACATCGATAACATTGGCGTCGACTTGTCCTTCAGTATGAGCCTTCAAAACGGCTTCAAAGGCTTTCTCATTGATGTAAGACATCTTTTGTCCTGCGAGATAATTAAGATTATCCAAATTCTCCTTATCAGCTGAGATTTCGACATCTTGATCCTCAGGTACAGTGTTGAAATGGATTACAGTTTCAAACAAAACATTGGATCCTTGTTGAATGAACTGACCCATAGAGTGCAAGTCAGTGGTGAATACACCATGTCCGAGCATCAATCCCTTGTCATCCTTACCGAGTGATTCTCCAAACAATTGCTTCAACCATTCACAAATCATCTCAGTTTGAGGATCATAGGTACAGAACATCTCATAAGGATATCCAGCCTCATGGTTCAACAAATAACGATAGGCTCCATATTGATAAGCCAAGTTCTTGTGCCAATCATTGTCACCGTAATCTTTTTCACCATCGACCAATCCTTTAACAAAAGAACGTATGTCGATTCCAGCACATGCAATTGGGAACAATCCTACAGGTGTTATGACTGAGAAACGTCCACCGATATCGTCAGGAATGACGAATGTCTTGTATCCTTCGACATTGGCTTCTGACTTCAAAGCACCTTTAGCTTTATCAGTAGTTGCAAAGATTCTATCCTTGAGTTGGCCGGTTCCCCATTTCTTAATGATGAGTTCCTTCAAAAGACGGAAAGCTACTGCAGGTTCAGTGGTTGTTCCAGATTTGGAAATAACATTGACTGCAAAATTTCTTCCTTCGAGCCATTTCAAGATTTGATGGGTATAGGATGGACTTAAAGTATTGCCGAGATAAACAATTTTAAGTTTGTCATCGCTATACAATCCATTTATAGCATCGATTACAGCACGTCCGCCCAAGTAGGATCCCCCGATACCTACACAGACCAATGTGTCGAACTTGCTTCTCACGAGATTGGCAGAATCGATGATGTCTTGAATATCATCGTTAGTCAACTTGGAACAATAATCCATCCAACCCATGAATTCATGACCTTCACCGGAGCGCTCAGCAATTACCTTGCTAGCAGCATTGATTTGAGAATTGATGCTTTCCAAATTTAGCTTCTCAATCTTCTTACCGTAATGTCTTAAAGTAATCATTTATTTTCTCCCCTAGAAAGTATATTAAAAAACTTCAAAAACCGGAGATATTTTATAACTAAAAAATAAAAAAGCTATATGAAAGCTAAAAATAATTATATTGGTATATATTGTAAGCGTATTCTAACAAGTTTGAATCTATTTTTTCCTTAAATTTCCTTTTTCATTGCTTAAATTTGTAAGACAAGCAATCATAAATGACTAAATCATCATCATTTGTTACTTTAAAGGAAAGAGTAGACCCTTTAATCAATATAGGTGATTTAGATTTTTTTAAGACCATTTGGAAATCATCGGTCTTACTTTCTCCTTTCAACTCTTCATAAGCCTCATATAACAAATTGAAGTCAAAGCCTTGGGGTGTTTGAACTCTTTTTATAGAAGTCCTGTCTACATATTTTATTCCATCATTTTCTTTCAACAAAGAATCTGACATATCTAGCACAGGTGTTACTGCATCATGATCTTTTAGAGCATCTTTAATGTTCAATATTATGTTAGAAGGAACAAAAGGCCTTGCTGCATCATGAATCAATACTTTGATATCGACATCAAAGTACATGTTTTTAATAAAATTAAGAGCATTTCTAACACTCTCAGTACGATCTTTTCCTCCACTTATAACAGGATAGAATTTTTTAGTGAATATAAATGACTGACTCTTTACTTTTTCCTCATCACCGTGAGGAACCACCAATATAACATCATCCATAAATGAGGCTAGAGTTTTCAATGAATGAATATACATTGGTTCATCATCATCTTTAGATGCATAGTACTGCTTAACAATGCCATTCATTCTAGTCGACTTTCCCGCCATCAATAAGATTCCAATATACTTAGTATTCATCGGTATCTTCCTTTCTTCACACCTAAATATAAGATAATATAAAACGAATCAAAAAGAAAAACGAGGTTTATTATGAATACTTTGTGGACTATATTGATTGTAGTTGGTTCCTTACTGGTCTTATTCCTTCTTTATCTATTATTAGGATGGATACTTTGGCTAAGTCTAAAGAAGCAAGAAAATAAAGTGATGGATGAATTTAGAAAGATAGAACCATTTGAATCTTCAAGGGTCGACTTGATGAAAGAGGCCTGGACTTATGTAGATGAAAGAAATCTACCTTATAAGAAAGACTTCAGAGAAACATTCGAAAAAGCATATCCAGATATTTCTTCACAAGATCTAGTGGCTAGAAGAAAAGCCAAAGAGACTTTAGACTTTGGCTTTATCTATACCAGAAAACTACTTGAAGAAAAAGGAAAAAGAACAGACAAAGCTAATGAACTGATAAAGAAGTTGAAAGAGAAGCAAGTAGAAGGCGACAATGCCTATCAAGCATATGACAAAATTGCCGTTAGATACAACGCTATCCTATCTATGGCAAATGTCAAAATAGTGAATAAGATGAGTGGAAAGAAAAGGAAAGATCCAGCAGTTATTTTCTAGGTGTAGAAGAATTTTTAAAAAATCACTTGATTAAAAATAGCTACTCGTATATAATCCCTTCTTGCCGTGGGGTCATGGCGAAATTGGTATACGCGTACGTTTGAGGGGCGTATGGGTCTCCCGTGAGAGTTCAAGTCTCTCTGACCCCACCATTAAGAAATTAATTAATCGATTCAGTAAAATACTGGATCGATTTTTGTTTTCTATATTTCATCGAAAACAAATGATTCTATAAAGCAGCCGACAAATATCGTTTTAGAATAATCAATGTTTCTTAACATCTAAGTGATAATAAAGAAATAAATGAATGAATGAATGAAAATAGATAGAGATGAATTAGAAAGTAAATATTTCAATAGAGATGAAGTCTATAAGGTAATGGTACGTATGACTAAACATACTACTACTTAGAAAGTTTTATTCCGATGAAGAAAAGCTGGAGGAAAAATGACTAATTATAGACTTATTAAAATTGTTATTATTTTTAACAAATACCAACAATAAAAACAGTGTTAATAATGGTTATTTTTAATGCGATATTCTTCTAGCCCATCTATCGATATAGGATTGGATAGTATTCCAAGATATAAAACCTTTTCCTATAGATATAGCCATATACTTACATGGTAACTTATCATACAATTCTTTAGATAGATATTTATCAAATGATGGATAATCCAATAATCCATATTTCTTTATATCTTCGTTTTTCTTCTTTATGTCATATTTCAAAGATTCATTTTCATATTCAAATATATTGAATAAACCAGTAATTCCACCTGTTATACTCAACATGTTATCTGAAATGATATTTAAGTTATTGAATAAGCCACCTTCCTAGCATCGTTATCCTTTATATCAGTAGTTTTAGGATCTATTGGAGAACTCCATGCAGGTTCAAGTCCTGTCCAGGGCACCACGATTGAAACACGCCTTCGATTCCTAGAAATGGTATCGGAGGTTTTTTCTTTGTCTCCGATTTGGTAAAGTTATGGATTCGATTTTAAGCCTTATAGAACAGGCATGATGACCGTCTTAGAACGTTATCCCTGTGGAAAAGGAAACGGTAAATCGAAAGGCCGTATGTTTGTCTATTACTTATGCAAATGTGACTGTGGAAAGAAATTCATCGTCGGAGGCGATGAACTATCCAAGCATCCTTATTCCTGCGGATATACTTCCAAACCCAAAAGGTCGGAAACAGGAAGACCCAATGACTGGGCACTTGGCTACGACAAAGACCAACATACCATGACCTGCATGACCAAGAAAGAGCGAGCAGTCTACATCACGTCAAAAAGCGGCGTTTCTGGCGTTAGATGGGTCAAGCAAAGAAACAGGTGGGTGGCAAGAATCACCTATCGCCAAAAGGAATATTTCCTCGGCTATTTCAAAACAAAAGAGAATGCCATCAAAGCAAGAGTAGAAGGAGAGAAGAAATACTTCGGACGGTAATCATCAACGATACATTCTTGCAGTTAATGTCACTTTATTTGAAATAATTGGGTCTGCTTTTCCTTTGATGGTTATTACAAGCCAGACATCTATCTTATTGTCATAAAAGACGTTGCCATTTGCCTCCGTTGTAAATGTACATGAGTTAACCGCTAAATCGGAGAAAGTTCCATCCTCACTTACATTCGTTCTTTGTCGCTGTTGTTTCCATTCGAATTTCACAATATTGCTAAAATCAAAATCAGCAGGTTCAAATGAAGTGAGAACAAGATGGAAAGTTTGTTCATTCTTTTTACCACTCATATAAACTTTATCTTTTTCATCAATCACAATAGATGTTAATTCTGATACATTTTCTTTTGACCAAAATGAATTACCTTCAGGAGATGTATAATTTCCAGCAGTAAAATTGTCAGCATTAGCAGCTTTACCAATATAACCTTTTGCGTACACAGTATCTGAGAAAGTTTCAGTATATGTTGCAAGTTTCTTTACATCACCAACAATATCTTCGTAATTTTTATTTCCTTTTAAAAACTCAAGAATTTCATAAGACCCCGTCAGACCGATTTTTTTAATAATGGTTGAGGCATCCGTGGTAAATCCACCAATTCCTTCGTGAGTTTGAACAGACAATGAATTTGTACTTATGGATAAAGAAGACGACTGAGATGATACATTAACGAATCCACCGAAAGAGCAACCTGTTATAGATGAATTTTCAGAGTTGTTTAATGTAAAGGATGAAGCCTTTTGATTTTTAGCATACGGAAAATGTCCAGAATCTTTTTTATCATCCATACCTTCATTGTAAAAAATACAATCGGAATTTATAGCAAGAGTAGAATTTTCAGCAGAAAGTGTTGATCCTGGAAGAAATTTAATCTTGGTTCCAAATGTGTACGTCCCGTTTTTAAGTGAAATGTCATATTTCCAAGATACTGGAAAAAGAACATCTTTAGTACTGATTGGAACTTTTCCTTTGCCCACGGAAACCAGCATATTCAAACTTCCGGAATTTGCGCCACCTGTAATATTCATCTTATATCTGCCAGAAGGATTCTCATTTCCAGACGAATCGAAAGTACGGCCTGTCCCCCAATCATTTACTGTGGTTCCTTTAATTTGACTTCCAGATGATGTCGCGTATTTAGGACTATATCTAACCGAAAGAATAGAATTTGAATTCAAATTAATAATCGCTTCACTTGAGCCAATCACTTTAGGGCTACATCTATTATGTTTTGCTGGAAGATCCAAAACCGCATTTTTCATGGCACTGGTGTATAAATCTGCCCATCCATATAGTTCTGATTTTCCATTATTGAAAAATGTCGTCTGTAAATTAGGCATTTCGAAGCCATTAAACGGGCAGATATTCCCAGCCAAATAATTGCCTACTGTACTACTTCCACCGCCATAATCATCTACAACAAAAGGTGAATAGGTTTTAGCCCCATTTAGATTATAGCAACGACTTCCATTATCCTCGCGCTTATATTCGCCATTAGCATCAACAGATTTAAGATACCCTCTTAAATCTAGAGTACCATGATTTGATAGCGTCGCGTTTGGATACAATTGTATCTCAGAGTACTTTCCAGAAGTATGACCAGAGAGTCCGCTGCCACAAGTGCCAAGAACAGCATCAACGACAAGGCTAGCATTGGAATTAATCGTGCAGCTCTTCTTGATTTTTAATATGCTTTCCCGATTTGTGGTTGGTGAACTCGCATCAGCGAATCCAGCACCCGATTCGCTATCCGTTATAGGATAAAAGCCATACATAGAATCATTTTTGTCAGAAACAATCTTATAATCCGATGTTTTTGTTGTTGGAACAAAAACAGTTACATAATTTGGGATTGTCAGATTCGTTAGAGTGATAATCGAATTCGGTATAACAATTATCGTTTCACGATTGTTTGATGTAGCAGTATTCGATGCCACTGAAATTGCCTTTTCAAGGCTTGTGTATTTGACAGATGTAGATTCGATATAACAGACCGCTTTTTCAGTCGAGGGATGAAAAACAATCCCATCCTTTTCACTCTTTTCGTTCATTATCCACGATCCGAAAGCAAGAGATGGCAAGGAAAATAACAATAAAGCGGAAAAAAGCTTTGCTTTATTCATACAGGAATCTCCATGCCAACTTTATAGGAAAAATAAAATCTATGCAGGCTTCCAAGATTGTCGTAAATATTAGTTTTGAAATTAAAATTTTCGGTTCCTGTTTTAGGAAAAGAAACTGAATAAACGACATAGAATGACAAATAAGAGCCACTCAAATAAGCATCAATATTTGCATTATTCGAAAAATTAAATAGTAGTTTAAGTTCTTTATTGGCACCTGTAATAGAGCCACTATATTGCACGCAATCTAAAGATTCCAAAGAAGATGTTTTACTATCTACCAAAGACGAATTCGAAAGATAAACCTTGGCAGAAGTAATATCACATGAAGAGAAAAAATCTAAGGACTTATTCGAATCTACTAAAGTAGTGGAAATAATAAAAGGCCATTCTTCTTTCCAATGTTCTTTTAGGGTTGTTCTATCCAAAACATTAATTTGAAATGGGATGCATAGATTACCATGATTAACAATTGTTTGGTCCTCTATAATGCCATCGCTGCAATATGAAAAAAGTGATGTTTCACCTTGAAAGTCAAAATAAGAATTTAAATCAACCAAATCCTCAACAGTAACTTTAATCTCGGCATCGGCACTAATCGCACCGCCGATAGTCCACGAAGCGAAGCCAATGGAAATCAGAGAGATATTACTTAGAAATAGTAACCCCCCAAAAGAAATCATAGATGAAATTCTCTTCAATTTATTCTTTTTCATGTTGGTCAGTTATTTACAACAAAAGTTTACCACATGTCCATCAAAAAGTAAAATTTTATTGATGTCGTCTAGCTTTTTGTGATTATAACTAGACACAGATTAAAAAAAGCCCCACATATTGTGAGGATGAATGCTAGGACAGCTCCTTCTTGTCGTCCTTATCATTATCCAAAGCCGAGGAAAGTGCCTTAAGGGTAGTGCCTTTCTTCATGTCATCATAATGGGCATAGACCTGCTCCGTGGTAAGAAAGTTGGAATGGTCGAGCCATTTCGAGATGTCTTCCATCGGAACTCCTTGGTGGCGAAGAAGAGTTGCACAGCTATGACGGAAATCATGGAATCGAATATGGGGCATGTTGTTATCATCCAAAAGCCGCTTGAAACATGCCGTAACCCAGTTCGGTCTTACCAAATCCCCGTTTTCGAAGACATAGATGTAGTCATCGAATTCGTGATTGTATCGGTTTCCGAAGAGAAGTTTCATCTTCTCCTGGCGTTGCCTCATCTTGAGAAGCATATCAATCGTTGCGTCACTGAGAGAAAGGGTACGGAACGTACTCTTGTTTTTGGTCGTGTCCTTGAGGAAGAGCTGATACTCCTTACCGTTGGAAATGTTTGATCGTAATCGTCTTATACTGGAAGTCGACAGTGCTCCATTTAAGGACACAGATTTCCTCGCGTCTCAGGCCATAATAGGCGTCAATATAAATAGCAAACTCAAGGTTCGTCTTCTTGGATATCTCGAATAGCTTCTTAAGCTGTTCCTCGTTATAGAAATTGCCCTTGAAGATCGTCTTCTTCGGCTTTTCCTCTCGAAGGTTGCCTGCTATATCTAGGCCGGGGACAAATCTTTGACTTCCGGATAAACTGGCGGATGTCCTAATTTGGATGATGTTACAATCGCCCCTTCTCTCACTATCTTCCAATTCTGGTCGTAAAGATAAAGGCCAAGACGCGCCAAAGTCTGGTTTATCGCATTGACGGAATCGAGGTTGAAGGCTCCCGAAACAGAGAGTTCCTCAATCAGATGCTTTGCTTCTTTCTTTCAATCTTCCTTGACAAGAATCATAAGAGGAACCCAGCGTTCCTTTCTCCTTTTCCTCAGGAATTCCCGGATAGACCTTGGCTCCGTTTTCCTTCATCTGTCTTTCCTTTTCTTCGCAATATTCGATCATGTCCGCAACATCCTGCTTCAAAAACAATCGGCATGTTCCGAACTTAAAGCTCTTGATTTCATCCTTCATGACGAGCTTTGAAATCAAACGCCCCGACACACCCAAAAACTGGGACAGCTCCTGCGAAGTGATGACATCGCTGAGGTAATCGAAGTTGGCACGTTTCTTTCCTGGTTTCTTTTCCATCAGAATTTCCTCCTCTTTTTACTAGATTCCGAATACCTCAAGCAAGGAGTATCCGGCTCTTACGTACCATCCTTCATCGCCATGGATATCCAAGTCGGCATCCACGAATTGTTTATTCTTTGCAAATTCAGTGGCATCGTCTAGCTTTATTTCAGGTGGAGCAAGGTATGTAAAGGAATCATCTGATACATACGATATCAAATATAGTGAAACTGATATGTTTAGAACTTATGTAGTCTTTGAAGTAGATGGTGGATCTGATTTCACTCTTTATTACAAAAACAATGAAGTCAAAGCTTTGTACTAAGCCTTAAGTCAAACCAATAGCCGCTACCACTTAGCGGCTATTTTTTATTTAGAAATTAATATATAAGACATATGATATAAAAAAGGCTACACCAGTTATTAAGTAAGGAAAATGGTTATATTTATTCAGTTCTCTTATTCCAACTTTACTAGCCCTATAATCATTCAAATCCAAATAAGGCTTGCTGTCTGACTTCCTATATTTTAAAGATATAAGCCCATATGAGATAAAATCGAATGCGCCCCAATCAAAAAGCCACGTGAAGAAACAAAGAGCTAGAGAGATAAAGGCTGAAAATCCCAAGGCAGCAGACATAGCTTCTTTAGTTTTACCTAATCCATAATAGATTCCTAGCATCAAACTAGTAGCTACAACAATTTCTACTATCGCTCGTATTGTTACCCTTCCTAGTTTTGATTTAAAGAAATCTTTTATGTTTTCCATCTTCTTAGTTCAGCCTTTCATATTTGTTGTTATCATACAATCAATTCTTAATACTTCTTTATATTTATCTTAAGGTTTCTTATAAAAACCTTAAGATAATATAAACAAGATGGTCTTTCTATCTAATAGTTTTTCCTCGGCTAGCGTTGTTGGAGTAAAAAAGAGGCAAACTGCATCAGCTCCATATTTTGTCTTAATCTCCGATAACACTACGACTTTATTTTGCATAAAAAAGATTATCAAACTATAATCCAGTAAATTTCAATTTGATTGAAGCTAAAGTGATGGATGGTGACACACAACAAAAGCATAATAAAAAGGGGCCTCAGCCCCTTTTTTATGATTACCATACTTCCTTATTGTTTATTAAGAATAAAGCTAAGTTATCCTTTTCGACTACATAACAATCATAGCTTTCTTTGTCGCTGAATTGACTATTCTGTAAGTTCCAAGTAACAGTCATATCTGATGAACTATTGCAACCAACATAACTTATATATTTAGATTCTTTTTCATCCTCAAACAAATAATCACAACTTCCATACCAGATTTTATCAGAATTCAGTATCTTTCCTTTGACTCTAGTAAACTTAGTCAATTCTATTTTAGTTGAAAACTTATACATCTCAAATACAGGCATTGTTTTAAAAGCATAATAATCTTCTATGCCCGGTTTCCATTTAAATATTACCTTCTCTCCCACTTCAAAATCATCAAAAGAAATTTTATTTAATACATACTTCAAATCTGATCCTTCTTCTGGATCTACGACAGAATAACATTTAACATCGACAGATTTGTCGACCCTGGTGACTGCTAAATAGTGACTGAAATAGAATTCATCTCTTACATAGTACTTCCCTAAATTATCTTTTTCCAAAGTTCCAGATGTATATTCATATGTGAACGGATCTAATCCTAATACAGTAAAAGGCCCAAGATCAGTAATTGAATTATCAGTCTTACAAGAGAACAAAGATACTAATGAAATTGCTGATAATACTATCTTTCCAAGAATATTATGCATAATACTTTTCCACCATCCTTTCAGTTTCTATTATTTTGTTGGTTATACGAACTGCAATACCCCTCTTATCACTTATATAGGTTCTGGTGATAATTCCTGCAACGCCCTCATAACTTTCAAAAGTCATGGAGTTCTCATAGTTAAATATAACAGGACCTCCACTCATCCCACCAACAACATAATTATTCAAATAAAAGAAGTCATCATCATAGCCATTCGTTTCAGAAGCAGGGGAATAGCTCAATTTAAAGTAGCTGTTATCTGATGTAGGCAAATCTCCGGGATATCCGCATGCATAGTTATAACACCCCGCAAGTGTATAACCCGAAGCAATCGACAGATATCCAGTATAATGTGAAATATCATAATATTTATTACCCTGCTCCTTGTCAAAAAATTTCTTCAAAACACATATACACCAGTCATTCGCATCATCATTAATATTCTCATAATAACTTTTAGGCATTATTATTTTTGAAACTTCAAACCCAGCATCAAACACAGATTTATCGTCATGCTGTATTGCTCCAACATAAGAACTATCATAAAATCCATTCTTGTCATAAAAACAATGGGCAGCCGACATAATCATATTGTTGGAAACAACAAAAGCAGAGCCATAAACTTCAGCTTTACCTCTCTTGCTAATAGTTTCACAAATAGCACTAAGCTTAAATTTCTTTCTATCAGAGTTATTAGGAACAATATAATTTTTCTTACAGCTACTATACGTATTGTATCCATGATTATCAAACGAATATTCACTTTCCGAATAATTTTCAGGATATTTCGATTCAGTCTCTAATGAAGGAAATGAGGAATATGAAACTGAATTATTACTTATAGTCCCTGTTTCTTTATCATAAATAACCAGATTCAAAGAATTGGAGTTGGATACTTCGGATACATTTGAATTACCATTAGTCCAATTTGTAGAATCAACATAATCTCCACTCCAATCGATCTTAACACCGCTTGTCCCATTAACTAAAGAAAGTGCAACTAAAGCTAAATTAATTAAATCTACCATAAAAATACCTCCTTTTGTTATTTTTAAGCAATTACATTATATATCAAAAAATTTTTTTAAAGCAATATAGACAATTTTTTTAGTTATCAAAGCTTAGTATCAATAAATCAATTGCTTATTAAAATAATTAGCCATGAGTTTTCATTGTTTTAGCATTGAATTTCCTAAAATGTCCTTCTTATTTCTGTAATCGACCTTGTTTCCTATTTCGACATTTTATCCGCCGTTGATATTCTAGATGGTTAGCTCTATAAGTTTGGCCAGCACATTGTTTCCGAGATTCTCCATAAAAGAAGATGCCCGTATTCCAATAGATTACAAATCAGTATTAGATAAATTAAAAAGCTTATTTGAAATAGAGACTTTGATGTTGGGTGGAGGTGTAATATTAAACTAGTCTTTCATCCATGTAGGTATGTGTGATGAAATCAATGTAGTAATTGCTCCTTGTGCTGATGGATCCACTTAGGCTACGGCTCTATTCAGTTAAAAAAGATTATCAAACTATAATCCAGTAGATTTCAATTTGATTGAAGCTAAAGTGATGGATGGTGGCACACTTTGGGTCAGATATAAAGTAAATCATTAATAACCATCACCTAAATACAATCTTTTGACCGATACTAATTTTTATAAGACTTAAATAGTCCTTTTTCTTCTATAATACTATCGATATGAATTAAACGGATATGAACAAAATAGCAATTGTAGAAGATGATGAATTGGATAGTTCCAAATTAAAGACATTCATCAAACAGTATGAAATGAATAATCCAAGCTTTTCGTTTGAAATAATCACATTTTCAAATCCAATTGTATTTATCGAGTCTTATTCATTTGATTTTGATCTAATCTTCTTAGATATAAAGATGCCTGAAATGAATGGAATGGATTTAGCTAAGAAGATAAGAGAAAAAGATAAGAATGTTATTTTGTTCTTCATAACCTCTTTAGGGCAATACGCAATAAAAGGATATGAAGTAGAAGCATTGGATTTCTTAGTTAAGCCTATTCAGTATTCAGAATTCGCATTAAAATTTGATAGAGCCGTAAATAGAATTCACAAATCCAATTTAGAAGAAAGTATCGTGGTGACATATAAAGGGAATTCAATCAGACTAAGCATAAATGAAATCACCTATGTAGAAGCAATACATCATAGAATCGTATATCACACCGATTCTAAAAGGGAATTTATGTCTTTAGGAACTCTTAAATCTGTGATAGAAAAATTAAATAGCAACTTATTCTCACTATGTAACAAATGCTATCTAGTAAATATAAAGTTCATAACTAATATAGATGGTACTTACTGTTATCTAGGTAATGAAAAATTATTGATTTCTAGGCCTCGAAAAAAGAATTCAAACAAGCCTTTGTCAATTATCTTCAAGGTAATTCAAAATGAATGAATTCTTAATCAAACTTTTAGGAGAAGAAGTCCTTAAACAGCTTGTCATAATATTATCAGCTGATTTTGAAGTCCTTCTATCTATTTATCTATTCAATATAAAAGGTCACTATAAGAAGAAGTGGTAGCTTTGGAATCTCATTACTTTTTTCTCACTCATACTTTTATCTGTTCCTCTTGCATATTTAAGAAGTACCATGTCAAGCATAAGAGCCTTACAAGGAATAGTTCATTCCTTGTATATGTTTGGACTAACATCACTGCTTTTGTTCATCACTTATGATGAAGGGAAATTCCAATGGATCCAATCTTTATGTGCCACACATGCAACAAGAATATTCACTGCAAAATCATTGGGAGCAATCCTAAATCTAACAGGTAATGATGTTCTTTTTACCATGTCTTTCTTCGGAAGTCAGAATATATATTTAGATTGGACAATATATTATGCTTATCATATAGCAATCTACATAATCTTCGGCTTCATTTTTAAAATGAAAAACAATGTCAGTTTATCTAAAAAAGGAAAACGCAACATTTCAATCTTAACGATTTTTTCTGTACTAGCGACTGATTTCTTCTATTGTTTCGTCACTCCGTATGAATCACAAAGTTTAATTCTGTCTGGAATGATTAAAATAGTTTGTTGCTTTATGGCTTTAATGATTCTAATCATTAGAAAAGGAATCTTCTATTCATCAAATCAGGAACAAGAAATGGCTTTGATGTCAAACTTGTTAGACAAAGAAAGAGAGCAGTTTGAGAAAAGTAGAGAAAATATAGATATCATAAATTCTAAGTGCCATGATTTAAATCACCAATTATCCAAACTAGAAGGAAAGATAACAGATGAAGAATTATTATCTTTGAAAGAAGCTACTTCCTTCTATGATTCAACCATAAAAACGGGTAATGATGTAGTAGACTCAGCAATTTACGAGAATCAACTGATTTGTCAAAAACACAACATCAGATTAACTTGTATGTGCGATGGGAGTCTTTTGAATTTTATGGAAAAGACTGAGTTATATTCTTTGATAACAAATGCTTTGTCTAATGCAATCAAAGCTGTCGAGAATCTCCCTGATGATAAAAGAATTGTCGATTTTACTTTAGCCAAGAAGAATGGAATTATATTATTAGAGATTGATAATTATTTTGATGGTGAAATCAAATTCAGTTCTTCTAATCTTCCAATATCGACCAAAACAGATGGGAAGAACCATGGCTTTGGGTCTAAATCAATTTCATACATCGTCAATAGATACAACGGAACATTATCCTATTCTACCGACAATAAAATATTCAAATTACTTATTTCATTTTAAAAATCCTAGCCGTTGAGCTAGGACTTTTAATTTCAATGTTTCTAATCTACTTTTTATTCCCTGGTAAGAATAAAACAACTATTTCAGTTATAGTTCCAATAAGAAATAATATCAAGAAAGTCAAATAGATTCCAAGATTTCCTCCAAACCAATTTACACCGGTCATCAAGTCTGCTAGGGGGTAGCAAGCAAGATATAACTGTCTTCCACATCCAACTGAATAGAATGCGACAGAAACTAATGGTGCATAATCATTGATGTACTTAAATCTAACAAAGAACGATATTATTCCTATCAAACTTCCGATTAGAAACATGATGAATGCAAATGTTCTCGAATAGTCTTCAATCTTCAATTCACCCGGATTAATAATCAAATAAGGAATCGATACGATCAACATAAACAAAGATATTCCAAAAGATAAGTATTCAATCCAAGAGCAATCTTTTGAAAAAATATTCTTAAAATAATTCTTCATTTGATTACATCTCCTTTTTCTTTCTATTATCCAAGACTTCGAAAGTAACATCCAAAGCTAAGAAAATGGCAGTAACGCTTCCTAGCACTGAAATGACACTGATAATTCCTGTTTCCCACCAACTAGCACCTGTATCGATGACAACATCATCACCAGCCATAGCAAAATTACGTGAAATCGTATAGAAATAATGTTTAGCGATGGTTCTAGCTTTACCCCAAAGATGACCATCTTTATCCTTTATCAAAGCATTCTTCAAATCAGATGTTCCTCTAGTCTCATCATTATTGAACTGATCGATTCCAGCATCAACGGATTCATTAGTATATAAATAATATCTACTTCCTTTAGATGAATCTGTCATAGCAACACCTTTGAATCCCCATTCGTTTCTTAGTACTTGAGTCATAGTAGCTGGATCCATAGAAACAACCTTAAATCCAACCCTAGTATTTGAAGTCATCGTACCCAATGATCCACCTTTGGTAAAGCTTCCTTCAAATCCTTTCAAAGGTCCTTGTCTATAGGTTTGCTCAGTCATGATAGTTGAATTACCATTTCTCCAAGTTTCTTGATCGTTAGCACAGAAATGCTTTACATAAGTGGTCAAACCTTTTTCGGTAGCAGCCTTAGTTTGAATAGACCCGGCCAAATATGAAAGGATAGTATCTTCGGAATAGTATTCATAGTTTCTTCCTGCATATGGTGTTCTATGCATGTTAGCTCCGAATCCATACACTCCGTTTTGACCTACAGCCATTCCATCCTCAGCCATGAATTTTCCTCTCAAAGCGATAAGTTCATCGTTGAATGTCGAAGTCGCAACTACTTCACTGACATGTGAGAATCCGACATTTGATTGAATTCCATCTGGTCCATCAGCAGCTGAGGTTTGAGGAACTCCAAGTTCTTCAATAGCGTCATTTCCAAACTTTTCGCCACAAATCTTTGCTAATTGAGTCGGAGTCAATTGATCGATGAATTTATCCCATTTCTCATCATCTTCATAAGGAACATTACGCATATCCTTCAAAGTGATAGGAGTCTCATATTTTTGTGAATACTTATACGAAGTCACATCAGGTGCATCGCTAGGTTTAACATAAGTATGACCTTCCAAAATAGTTTTAATTTGATCGTTGACGGTCAAATTTTCAATTCTAGATGGATATGTATTCCAATCAGATCTAGTCAAATAATTGACTGTATCTTTCATAAAATAATTTATATCCATATCGTCGAATTGGTTAGATACTATATTTCCAGTATCAGGAGATTTAGCGTAAGTTATATTATCCAAAGAAGACAGAGTAGTTTTAACTGCATTTTGCTTATTTCCGGTTACTATTTGTCCATCTTGATCAAACAATCCAGAAATGCCTTGTAATGCCATAACATTATTTAAAGCATCATGACAATCTTTTCCAATACTGAAATAATAATCTCCTGGATCAAAAACATAGCAACCTTTCTTTGTTGAATCAGCTCCGTTAACAGCTTTATTATCATATGTTGCAAATAAATAATCATCTGCGGTTATAGTTATGGTCTCACTCTCATTTGCTTTAAGGTTCTTCGTCTTTCCATAGCCTATAAGCTGTATAGCTGATTTCTCTGCATTTCCAGTGGTATAAGGAAGTGAAGCATATAGTTCTACAACATCCTTACTCTCTCCAGAATAATTGTCGCTTCCCAAATTGGTAACTTTGACTTTTGCCTCAACCACATGTTTGTCTCTATCCCACTGTATACTTTCAATTTTTTCTTCAAACTTAGCATATGAGATTCCATATCCGAAAGGATATGAAATTTCATCCGCATAGTTCCAAGCACCATTAGAAGCATAAGATCCAATTGTATTCTTTGCATTATTCTTTCCTTGAACTTGATCAAAGTATCTAGTCTCATAATACTTATATCCGATATAAATATCTTCTGCATAGACTAAATATTTATTTTGACCTGGATCAGTAACATTTGAATAATTGAAGGATCCAAAGTTTCTCATAGCCGGTGAAGACAATGAGTTTGTAGCATATGTATCAACAGTTCTACCGCTTGGATCATATTCACCTTTCAATACTTTAGCTACACCTTCAAATCCAGTATATCCTGGATAGCCTATCCAAAGACATGCATCAACTCCTAGTGACTCCAATTCACCAACTTCCATCGTGGTAGCTGTATTCAAAAGAACGACAATCTTTTTGAATCCACTGGCTTTAGCCAATTCGATGGTTTCTCTTTCTTCTTGATGAAGTGAAAGCATCCTAACACCTTGATTGTCGATAGGATCTCCGTTTTCATCTGCTCCATTGTCTTGGTTTGAATCGCCTTTACTAGCAAAATCTAGCTGTTCTCCTGAAAATCTACCCAGAGTGATCAAAGCCACATCGTTATATTGACTGAAAGAAGACTTCATTCCATCATCGTAGAAGTCCTTTCCGACTTCCCCGATGAATCCACGACTTCTTTTCACAGTCGAGTTCTTCAATGCATTATAGACATTATCATTTATAGAATATCCTTCGTTCTTCAAGGCTTGATATAATGAAACAGCTCCGCCTTCTTCAGTTGTGATAGAGCCTCCAGATGAACCCTTGAATATATTGTCTGCACTAGTTTTACCTAAGAGTGTCATCTTAGAACCAGCTGCAATTGGCAATGCATTATTGTTGTTGAATAAAAGAACAGATCCCTCAGCTTGAGTTTGAATTTCATTCAATCTCTCTGCTTTTCTCATTTCTTCAATTGAAGAATAATCAGAACTTTGGGTATTAGGTTTTGATATTCCAAGGAAAATATCTACTTGTCCTGAATTTTCAAATGCGAGAATTCCTGCATAAGAACAAAGTGCAGTCAAAAGAGCAAATGTTCCAGTAAGTCCCCTAAACAACCAATGTCACTAACTTAAGGCGACATTGATATTATCTGGCTGAATGGCTACTG
>ENA-OOWZ01000269-OOWZ01000269.1-human-gut-metagenome-genome-assembly--contig:-NODE-269-length-28857-cov-2.917957_pt1 | contig 28857 bp, 36 predicted proteins | sample MGYA00241580_ERZ501329 | MGnify/ENA primary metagenome ERZ501329 (study PRJEB25962, sample SAMEA2042923) | human gut metagenome | biome: human gut; feature: human-associated habitat; material: faeces... | reverse complement strand
TCGGACAATGGAGAAGATCAGGACAGTTCCCGCAACGGAAAATGACTTCTATGGCTACAAACGTAAGGTCATGGCGGAATACTATCATCTGGCCAAATTGATTGGTAGACTTTAAAAAAAAACTTAAAAATTTATAAAAGTGGTAGAGAGCTACGTACGCCCTAGTATGGTATTATAGTATATATAACTATAACTATGCTAGGGTGTTTTATGTTTGGAGGTGAGAATGTGGGAATGCCAATGGGAAAACCGCCCATGTATAAAACGGTGGATGAAATTGAAAAAAAAATCGAAAAATATTTTGAGGATTGTAAAGGATATCCTTTGACTGATAGCAAAGGCAAGCAGGTATTTAATAAATTTGGCTCACCAGTTTTTGCAGACGTTCATCCTCCAACGATTACAGGATTGGCATTGGCACTTGGATTTGCAAGCAGACAGGCGCTTTTGAATTATCAAGCAAAACCAGAGTTTAATGACACGATTACGCGCGCGAAAGCCAGAGTAGAACAGTACGCAGAGGAAAGGCTATTTGATCGTGATGGTTCAAATGGCGCTCAGTTCAGCTTGAGAAATAATTTTAAGGGATGGGATGCTGATAAGAAAAATGATGATTCTGGAGATGGAAAGATTACGATTGTGAATAACATTCCAAGGCCGGAGAAACAGAATGAATGAGAATCCGATTAATCTGGATGAAATTATAGCTCCTGCCTTTTACAATGTGTTCTGGGACATTTTGGACGGAAAACACACCTATTATGATTTGTATGGTGGGCGCGGATCTACTAAATCATCTTTTGTAGGTGTAATGATTCCTTTCCTGATGATGCAGGACGCAGAGAACGGTATAATGTCAAATGCTGTTATCTTCCGTAAAGTTGGAAACACACTTCGAGAATCCGTTTATGAACAGATAGCATGGGGAATTGACGCACTCGGAGTCAATGAACTATGGGACACCAGTGTAAGCCCTATGCAGTACACTTATAAGCCTACTGGACAGAAAATCATATTCAGAGGACTGGACAAGGCAAAAAAGACTAAATCTATTAAAGCAAGCAAGGGATATTTCAAGTATCTCTGGTTCGAGGAACTTGACGAATTTTCAAATATCGAAGAAATCCGTACAGTTCAACAGTCTGTACTTCGTGGTGGAAGCAAATTTGAGGTATTTAAGACATTCAATCCACCAATCAGCCGGAGTAACTGGGCGAACGTGTACGTAGAAGAACCAAGAGCTGACAGCTACAGGCACAAGAGCGATTATAGATCAGTCCCTATTGAATGGCTTGGACAGCAATTCATTGACGATGCGGAGCATTTAAGAAAGACAAATCAGAGAGCTTACGACCATGAATATTTAGGACTCCCGGTTGGACTTGGAACAAATATTTTTGAGCTGTTGGAGATTCGGACAATAACAGATGAAGAGATTCAGAAGTATCAAAGCATTTACCAGGGACAGGACTGGGGGTGGTATCCAGATCCTAAGGCGTTTCTCCGTGTAGCTTATGTTCCTAATCAGGAAAAAGTTTTTTTGTTAGACGAGCTTGGAGGTCCCAAGATAAGAAACAAGGAAATGGCTAATCAGATAAAGAAAAAAGGATATGACGATTATTCAATATCTTGCGGAGTTGATGAAGAAGAAAGTATTATTGACTTCCGAGATGCAGGGCTTCCAGCACGTAGGGCCATTGTTACACCGGGAAGCCGCAAATATACTTTTGAGTGGTTACAGTGCCGAACATTAGTCATTGATCCGGCACGAACGCCTAGAGCATACAAGGAAATTATCAATTATGAACATGAAGTAGATAGCAATGGAGAAGTTATCGCAGATTATCCAGATGGTAACGATCACTGGATAGATTCTCTCAGGTATGCGACAAGTCCATTGTCGATGAGAAGAGGACATAGTGCATAATGGGACTTATAACAACACTAAAAAGGTGGTTTAACATGATTTTCAAAAAACAAGCCGAAGAGGATTTTAATATCCAGGCGGCAGAATTTCCAGAGATGGAATCACTGATTAACCGGTGCGCGAACATTTACAGGGGAGTTCCGGAATGGTTAGATGACAAGAATAATATCAAGACGATTAATTTTGCTAAATCTGTGTGTTCTGAGACTGCCAGACTCGCAACATTGGCGATCGGCATTCAGATAGATGGCTCTGCAAGGGCAATATGGTTACAGGAGCAGATAGATAAAGTATATTTCCAGATCCGACACTGGGTAGAATACGGCTGTGCTTACGGAACAGTATTTATCAAGCCGAACGGCGAGAGCCTTGACATATTTATTCCGGCAGACGTGATGATTGTGGATTATGACAATCAGGAAATCAAAGGGATTATATTTAAGGATTCTTATACTGTTGGACGGAAATACTATACACGGCTTGAATATCATAGATTTGTTGAGACCACTGTGGACGGAGTAACGACCTATCCGTATTATGTTTCAAACAGGGCTTATGTGTCGAAATCCCCTCAGAGCATCGGTGATAAAATTGACCTTAAACAGACCAAATGGGCTGACCTAATGGCAGATACGCCGCCGATACTCAAGGCAAACGGTGAGAAGCTGGACGGAGCTTTGTATGGAGTTCTACGGACACCGCAGGCGAACAATGTGGACATTAGTACACCACTGGGGCTTCCAATATTTGCAGAAGCAATTGAAGAGTTAAAAGACCTGGACATTGCATACAGCCGTAATGCAAAAGAAATCCTTGATTCCAAGAGGATTGTCCTGGCAGATGAAAGGTTACTCCTTCCAAGCGGATCACCTGTATCCTCTATGACACCACAAGCCATGAAGCTTAGATCAAAAGAATTTGGGCTTCCAGATTATGTGAAGAATGTTTTTGGAGATGATGCAGGGTCTTTCTATCAGGAAATAAATCCGATACTTAACACTGATACCCGTATAAGCGGTATAAATGCCATTTTAAGCCAGTTAGGATATAAGATTGGATTCTCTAACGGCTACTTCGTATTCAACGAATCTAGCGGCATTCAGACAGCTACAGGCGTAGAAGCAGAACAGCAGAGGACAGTACAGTTTATCAAAGACGTTCGGGACAAACTGGAATCCTGTCTGGATGAAGTAATCTACGCATTGAACGTTTACGCTGACCTGTACGGGCTTGCACCTGTTGGAGCATACGAGATCAACTATGATTTCGGAGATATCCTGTATGTGCGTGAAAACGACCGTGCAAGATGGTGGCAGTATGTGACTACCGGCAAGGTCCCGGCATGGTTGTATTTCGTGAAGTTCGAGGGAATGACTAAGGAAGAAGCGAAAGCAATGGTCAAAGAAGCTCAGCCAGACGAACCAAAACTGTTTGGAGATGAGTAGTTATGTTAAGCCCAGAATATTTACGGCAAATTACAGAGGGCAGTGAACAAATTGCAGAAGAACTGCACCAGTATATCATCTCTGAGATCGTGTCGCGAATGATGGCAAGAATCGGCAGAGGCGAGGATTATATCCTAACCAATGCCGATGCGTGGCGAATCAGAACATTGCAGGAATCTGGCGAATTGCTAGAGGACATTCTGGCAGAATTATCCAGATACACCAAACGCGAACAGCAGGAACTTCTTGAAGCGTTTGAAGATGCCGGAATCACTGCTCTCGATTATGATGATAAGATATACAAGGCGGCAGGATTAAGCCCTGTACCGCTCGAACAGTCGCCAGCTATGATAAGACTCATGGAGCGAAATATGCTTGCAACCATGGGCGAGTGGAAGAACTTCACGAGAACAACTGCAAGTGCTGCTCAGGCGTTGTATATCAACCAGTGTGACCTTGCATACAATCATGTGATGACTGGGGCAGTTGGATATACGCAAGCGATTAGAGAAGCAGTTAACAATGTTGTAAGCAATGGCGTTACGGTAACATATCCATCCGGCAGAAAAGATACAATTGAAACAGCGGTTGCACGCTCTGTCAGAACTGGCGTGGCTCAGGCTACTGGAGATATATCCCTAAAACGTATGGAAGAAATGGACTGGGATTTGATTCTGGTCAGTGCGCACATAGGAGCCAGAACAGGTGACGGCGGTGAGAATCCGGGAAATCACGCATGGTGGCAAGGTAAGATATACTCTCGTTCTGGCAAGAGTAAGAAATTTCCACCTTTCTCATTGACTGGATATGGAACAGCAAGCGGACTGTCAGGGGCAAACTGTCGGCATAGCTTCGGAGCCAGTGACGGAGAATTTAATCCCTATACAGAACTATCGGCACAGGATAAAGCTGACAAGGGCAAACAGTACGAAAAAGAGCAGCGACAACGCACTTATGAGCGAAGAATCCGCAAGACGAAGCGTGAAGTCCTTGGACTGCAAGCGGGAGTTGACAATGCACCGAATGAAAAGGCGAAATTTGCACTCCAGCAAGACCTTGATCGGAAGTCTTATCTTTTGCAGAAACAAAATGCTGCATACAAAGCTTACTGCAAACAGAACGACCTAAGAGAACTGCAAGACCGACTTATGATCGCGAAGTGGAACCGTCAGAACGCCGCTAAAGCCAGAGGAGCGGCGAAGAGATACAAAACAGCAAAGGGGATTGACTGATGGATAGATGGGAATATTACAATCCGAATCCTGCCGGTAATCGAGTCGGAGATTGTGCTGTCCGGGCAATATGCAAGGCAACCGGCTTTGATTGGGAAATGGTATTCACCGGACTGATGGTGCAGGCGTGGGTGCTCTGTCAGATATGCCGAGCGCGAATTATGTCTGGGGAGCGTACCTCTATAAACATGGGTACAAACGCAAACTGATTGAACAGTCAGAACGATATATCTATACAGTCAACGACTTTTGTACAGATCATCCGGCAGGTACGTACATCCTCTGCATAGATGGTCATGTGGTGACGGTACAGAACGGCAAATATTACGATACATGGGATAGTGGTAATGAGATCCCGGTATACTACTGGGAAAAGGAGAGCAAATGAGCATATCAGAATTTGTACAAGTATTCCTCTCAATTTGCGGAGGAGTGTCTATTGTCGGAGGAGCGGTGGCCGTAATTCTTAAGTGGATTACTCCGGCATTTCGACTCAACAAGCGAGTTGAAACACTGGAAGAACATGATAAGCGTGACTTTGAGAGTCTTCAGAGGATCGCGGAGCGTGATTCATTGATTCTGGAAGTACTATCAACCATGTTGGATAGTCAGATCAGTGGGAATAATGTTGAGGAATTAAAAAAAACAAAGCAGAAGCTCACGGAGTATCTTGCACAGAATCAACGTTAATTGCATTAGTAAGGGGTATGCTCATGAAATTATATGTGTTCACAAAGAAAGATATAGACAGGTTCTTGGCAGAGTGCAATTTTACACCGGATGAGGAAAGACTGTTCCGACTGAGATGTAAGGAATATACGCTCGAATACTGCGCTGAACAGATGAATGTGAGTATATCCACGGCGAAACGATTAAGTCGGAGGGTGAACAATAAAATAATTAAAGTATGCTGATACTTTTCAGATACTTATATGGGTCTTAGACGAACTGTCTAAGGCTCTTTTTTTATTTTAGAATATAATCAGAAAGGTGGTGCATAAGATGGCATTATATAACAATCCTTATCAATATAGCTTCGGCGTTCCGGGACAGATGAACCAATTTCAGCAACAGCCTGTCCAGATGCCGGCTCAACCAGTACAGCAACCCCAGCAGAATAACAATGGCATCCTGTGGGTATCTGGCGAAGTCGGCGCAAAATCCTATCTAGTAGCACCCGGGACAAGCGTTTTACTGATGGACAGTGAAAGCGAAAAGTTCTACATAAAATCAACAGACGTTTCCGGTATGCCACAGCCATTACGAACATTTGAATATCGCGAGGTAGGCGCTCAGATGCCGCCTAAACAGCCTGCTCAGAACATGGACAAATATGTCACCAGACAGGAATATGACGATTTAAAAGCTAAATGCGACGCTATAGCAAACCGATTAAATTCTTTTTCTGAACCTGTTAGAGCTAATACCGCGCAGGAATCAGCAGCCAAGGGAGGAAACGCAGATGAGTAATCCATTATTTAACGTGCTTGGTGGTGGAATACCGCAGGGAAACGGACCAATGCAGATGATACAGCAGTTTATGCAGTTTAAGCAGAATTTTAAGGGAAACCCGAAGGAAGAAGTCCAGAAGATGTTACAGTCTGGGAAGATTTCTCAACAGCAACTTAACCAAGTTCAGCAGATGGCAGGACAGTTTCAAAACCTGCTGAAGAATATGAAATAGTACATTACAATCTGGCCAGATTGATGTAAATACACAAAAAGGAGATTATATTATGGATGGAAATTATAGCTTAGCAGATATTGCCGCTGCTACTGGAAACGGTAGAAATAATGACGGCATGTTTGGTGGAGATGGCAGCTGGTGGATTATTGTTTTATTCATTTTTGCTTTCTTCGGATGGGGAAACAATGGTTGGGGCAACAATGGCAATGGCGGTGGATATGCGGCCACAGCAGCTACTCAGGCAGACATTCAGAGAGGATTTGATAACTCCGCAGTAATTAGCAAACTTGACGGGATCAACAATGGACTCTGTGATGGATTCTATGCAGTGAACAACGGTATGCTTACCGGTTTTAACGGAATCAACACAAACATCATGCAGACTGGCTTTGGAATCCAGCAGGCAATCAATGCTGATACTGTAGCCAATATGCAGAACACCAATGCTTTACAGGCACAGCTTGCAAACTGTTGCTGTGAGACTCGGGAAGCTATCCAGGGCGTAAACTACAATATGGCGCAGAACACCTGCGCATTGCAGAACACGATGAACAGCAACACAAGAGACATTATCGACAGCCAGAACGCAGGGACAAGAGCGATTCTTGACTATCTCTGCAATGAAAAGATTTCTAACCTGCAGGCCGAGAACAATGATCTCAGACGTGCCGCTTCTCAGGATCGCCAGAGCGCACTGCTCACAACTGCAATGGCTTCTCAGACACAGCAGCTTATTAATGCGATTAATCCAGCACCGATCCCGGCATATCAGGTTCCTAACCCGAACACATTTTATGGATGCGGATGCAACACCGGATGCAATTGCTGATAACTTCATATTGAGAGTATCTTTCGATTGATTCGGATGTCGGCTTATGCCGTATTACACAGAGGGGCAGGCTGAGACCTGTCCTTTTGTGATATGAAAGGAGTATTTTTATGGCAGAATTTACAAGTGTAGCTGCTCAGACTGTAGCAGTAAATGGAAACGTAGTATTTTCAAACACAGCAGTTAAGGGTTCTAACTGCATTCAGCACAGAGAGGGAAGTGGAATTATTACACTGAGAGGACTGACTAATCAGTGTAAAGCAAGATTCTTCGTGGATTTTTCTGGTAATATCGCAATTCCAACAGGCGGTACTGTTGAAGCTATTTCTCTGGCTATTGCAATCTCTGGCGAACCGGTTCTTTCTTCTCAGATGATTTCCACACCGGCAGCAGTAGACCAGTACAACAATGTGTCCTCTGGCGTCTATATTGATGTGCCTCGCGGATGTTGCGTTAACATCGCAGTAGAGAACACAAGCGATCAGGCAATTTCTGTTGCGAACGCAAATATTATCGTGACCAGAGAAGCGTAGGAGGTGTGATTATGAGAGATATTAAAGACTTATGCGCAAGAATCGAAGATGAACTGTCCAAAATCGCTGATAATGGACTAAACACTGGAAATCTGGAAATGACATACAAGCTGATTGATATGTACAAAGATATCAAGAATACGCAGTACTGGGACAAAAAGGTGGAATATTACAACACTGTCCTTGATGAGATGCGTGGTGGATACAATGACGATTACAGCGAACGCGGAAGAAAGCGCGACAGCATGGGGAGATACAGCTCAAATGACGGCAGGATGATGCCGGATTACGACAGGGGTAGTTCTTATGCCAGACGTGGTGAGCATTATGTCAGAGGGCATTACAGCCGTTCTGACGGACGAGATGCTTATGACGACTATATGACACAGAAACAGAGCTATCGTTCCGGCAAATCTGAGGAATGCAAAAGAAAGATGCTTGCTGCTCTGGAAGAACACCTGGACGAACTCACAACAGAAATGAGCGACATGTCCAAGGACGCAGAGTGCCGGGAAGAACGTGATCTTGTCAAGAGATACGTGGAAAAACTCCGGGATATGCTCTAATTGGCTAAAACATGTACCACAACTTTTGGAAAGGTTTGTGGTACAATGTATTTATGAGGAAGATTCGTAAGTGGTTTCCGCCACTTGACATAGACATTTTTCATTGATTCCTCCTTTCTCGGGTGCGTGTCCTTAATAGAAAATGCAGTGGCCGGATTGTCACATAAGATGCATGAGGTTGAAAAGCGGATGCAATTTCCGACACGTGCCATTACTGTCTATATGACTTGCTCGCTCGCATAGACAGTACGCACCTCCTTGTAAAAGGTAAATGGGCGGACAGGCGCCCGGAACAACTCGTGGCAGGCATGACACGTTAAACACCTTGCTAACCCGGGAATCCGGGTTGACGAAATGTAGCTCAGGTGGAAGAGCGGAGGACGCATAGTCCTTGACGTCGGTGGTTCGAGTCCACCCTTTTCGATTACCTTGCCAGTGGTCTAACTGGCTTAATCCATACCTGCGGCGGCAGGTCAATAAACACGACCAGGAGGATGTTATGCAGAAACTTATTGATACATTAAAATCATTTGGAATTGAAATCCCGGAGGATAAACAGGCAGATGTTAAAAAGGCGCTCTCTGAGCATTATAAGAATGCCAAAGAAGTAGCGAAAACTCTGTCGAAAGTCGAGGGTGAACGTGATGACTGGAAAGAACGTGCCGAGACAGCAGAAGAAACCTTAAAAAGTTTTGACGGTATCGACCCGGCAAATGTTAAAAGCGAGTTAGAGGCTTGGAAACAGAAAGCGGCAGATGCAGAGAAAGAATTCAATGCAAAAATCTATGACAGAGATTTCTCAGATGCTCTGAAAGCGGCACTCGATGATGTTAAGTTTTCCAGCGAAGCAGCAAAGAAGTCTGTTATGGCAGACATCAAAGAAGCCGGATTAAAACTGAAAGACGGTAAAATCCTTGGACTGAACGACCTGATCGAACAGATGAAGCAGTCTGACGCATCCGCTTTTGTAGATGAATCTCAGCAGCAGGCTCAGCAGAACCAGGCAAGATTTACCACTCATGTTGGACAGCAGCAGACACCGGGAAGCATGACAAAGAAGGAAATCGAAGCGATCAAAGACCCGTCCGAGAGACAGGCTGCAATTGCTCAGAATATCCAGTTATTCCAGTGATTTTTTACACCGACTATACGCCAGAGTATAGCCGCTAACCCAATACCTTAATAGTTATGGGTAGAAAGGATTTTTTATATGGCAGCAAAAACTAATCTTATTATGACAAATGATATCCAGGTAACGGCACGTGAGATTGACTTTGTAACCAGATTCGAAAGAAACTGGGAGCACTTGCGTGAGATTCTTGGTATCATGCGTCCAATCAAAAAGACACCCGGAGCGGTTCTTAAATCAAAATACGCAGAAGGCACATTGCAGGACGGAAATGTTAAAGAAGGCGAAGAAATCCCTTACAGCAAATTCACTGTAAAAGAAAAGCCTTATGCAGAAATGAGCATTGAGAAGTACGCAAAGGCTGTATCTATCGAAGCAATCAAGGATCACGGTTATGAGAACGCTGTTCAGATGACCGATGACGAATTCCTTTTCCAGCTTCAGACCAATGTTACCGGCAGATTCTATGATTATCTGAAAACCGGTACACTTACTTCCACAGAAACCACATTCCAGATGGCTCTGGCAATGGCTAAGGGTCGTGTTGAAAACAAATTCAAGCAGATGCACAGAAATGTGACTGGTGTTGTTGGATTTGTGAATATTCTGGACGTATATGAATACCTCGGAGCAGCTGAGATCACTATTCAGAACCAGTTCGGATTCCAATACATGAAGGATTTCATGGGATTCAATACCATCTTCCTGTTATCTGACAGTGAGATCCCACGTGGACAGGTTATCGCTACTCCTGTCGAGAACATCGTACTTTACTATGTTGACCCGAACGAATCTGACTTCGCAAGAGCAGGTCTTGTGTATACCGTTTCCGGCGAAACAAACCTGATCGGATTCCACACTCAGGGTAACTACCACACAGCAGTGTCCGAAGCATTCGCGGTTATGGGACTTACTCTTTTTGCGGAGTACATTGATGCAATTGCAGTAATTACCATTGATGAGACACCAGCACTTGGCACTCTGGTAGTAACATCTGCGGAAGAAACAGCAACTGGTGATACAAAAATCACTGTAAATCCGGCTAAGGAAAACTCCAACAACGTATACAAATACAAAGTTGCGGCAGACGCAGTAACTGTCGGATATGGACAGAATCTCAGAAACTGGACTTCTTGGGACGGAAAAGCTGATGTTAAAGCAGCAACCGGACAGAAGATTACAGTAGTTGAGTGTGACGGAACATACAAAGCACTGAATGCCGGAAGTGCGACTGTAACAGCAAAATCATAAATGTAGGAGGTAACTGGCATGGCTTATGCAGATTATAAATTCTATACAGAATCATTCGGCAATGTCGTGCCAGAAACCGACTTTCCACGACTGGCAGAAAGAGCCAGTGATTTTGTGGACACAATGACGTTTGATAGGTTGGTGGACGGACTGCCGACGAACGAACGCTCACAGAAGCGCATCAAAAAGGCGGTCTGCTCATTGGCTGAATTAATGTATCAAATTGAACTTGCCGAAAAGAATGCTACCAATGCCGCTGTGAGTGGTACGTCAGCCACAATCGGGTCCGGTGGTAGCACGACAGGCATTGTAACATCTGTATCATCTGGCAGTGAATCCATCTCTTACGCAACACCTCAGCAGATTGGGGCGAGTGCAAAGGAATGGAGTGCAGTATATGCCGCCGCCGGAGATGTACAGAAAACGAATGACTTGCTCTTAAAGACAGCTTTGCCGCTTCTAATGGGAGTAAGGACGGATGAAGGGATACCAATACTTTATGCAGGATTTTAAGGTTAATATCTTAGGTTCTGAATGGAACGTGAAGTTCGGGAGTGAGAAAGAATATCCGAATCTGACGAATGTCGATGGCTATACAGATTTATCAATACGAGAAATTGTGGTTGATGGCATGAAAGCACTACAAGGACAGATTGGAACAAAAGCAGACCTTGAAAGCTATCAGAAGCAGGTTGTCAGACATGAAATTATTCATGCGTTTCTGCTTGAGTCTGGGCTTGATTCCAATTCGAACAGTGCTGACAGCTGGGCTGTGAATGAAGAAATGGTTGACTGGTTTGCTATTCAGTCACCAAAAATTTTTAAAGTATTCAATGAACTTAAATTGATGTGAGGTGATAATAATGGACATTTCAACATTAGGCTCATGTATAGCAATCGTTATGATCTGCTACATCGTAGGAATGGGCTGTAAAGCATCAAAAAGAATCTCTGATGAATGGATTCCGGTAATCATGGCGGTTATTGGTGGGATTCTCGGAGCAGTCGGAATGGGAGTTATCCCGGATTTTCCGGCATCGGACTATATAACGGCAGTTGCGGTCGGTATGTTTAACGGGCTGTCGGCCACTGGTGTGAATCAGGTTATTAAGCAGACAGTGCAGAAAGAGTGATCTTATGGGTGGACGTGGTGGAAGTAGTGGACTAAGTTCCAGCGGAACCAGCGGACTTGATGTAATCAGAAATGGCGAAACAACGAGGTATTATTTCTCAAACAAGAACGGGCGGCACTACTATCAGATTGGAATAGGTGGTGCGCCACAGCCTACTCCGCTGAATATGTCTGCGAGTGAATTCAAAAAAAGAGCAGCATCCAACGGCGCTACTGTGAAAAATATCTCCGCGTCTGAGATGAGAAAAGATCAAAAAGCGTATAAGGCTGATCGTAAGGCGACAAATACATTCTTAGACAGAGAAACAGCATCGAACAGGACGCTGTCCAGTGGTTCGAGAGCAGATGCAAAAGTCAACCGCGTAAACCGCCGCAGACGTCGAAGAAAATAGCCTATGGCAAAAAAAGAGACAAGCATAGCTTACGAAAATCTGAACCGCCGCATCTTCCCTGGTGTCGGCGAATACGGTATACCGCAGATAGAACCGGAATTATTTGAGGGCAACTGCGAATTTGTTGGTTTCAATTACGCCAGAGGAAAATGCAGTAATCCAGAAGAGAAAGCGGTTCATTTCTTCTTAGATGATTACCAATTCGATGCACTGTGGAGAAATCCAGACAGGTACGTGGGCAAGCTGAGCAGATTCCGGTACATTTTGACGCCAGATTTCAGCACCTACACCGATTTCCCGAAAGCTATCCAGATATACAACCATTACCGCAAACACTGGATAGGCGCATATCTCCAAGAATATGGTTGCCGTGTGATTCCAACAATCTCATGGAGTACACCGGATTCTTACGATTGGTGTTTCGATGGGGAGCCAGAGGGTGGAACAGTGGCGGTCAGTTCAGTAGGCTGTATGAACAGTAAGGGCAAAAAGTGCCTATTCTTGTCAGGGTATAACGCCATGATTGAACGATTGCATCCGGAAAGCATTATTTTCTATGGGAAAGTGCCGGAAGAGTGCAAAGGCAATATTGTTAGAATTAAAGCGTTCCACGACAGATTTTCAAAAGCAATATGTGAAGGATAGGAGGATATCATGTACGAAAAAACGGTGACGATTTTCAATTATTACGAAAGTGCCACAACAAAAGATGCGTACTGGTATCCTCATGTTTTATCCAGTGTCGACCTCATTACTGACAAAGGAGCAATCCTTAAAAAGTACGGACCAGACGCAACTGACAACGCACAGTTACACGTTCGATATACCATCCAGAACGGCGATATAACCATTGCTGATAAAGACAGCAAGATTCTTCCGTGGTTGCCGCCTAAAGAATGGAAAAGGCAGATTAACAATGCTCTGGAAGACACTATCACATTCTCAGATGAATCGTTCTTCTGGGAGGGTGAGTGGACTGGCGGAACGGTAACTGACAGTGATTATCGGAACGGATTCTATCAGTACATGAACGAGAACAAGGATAATGTGTTTAAGATTACCAGTGTTGGCGGTCCGTATACACTGATTCCACATTTTGAGATTCTGGGTAAGTAATATGAGTAAGATTCATCATTTTAAAGGATTCTCCGTAGTCGATGGAGATATGAAAATCAAGCTGAATATGGACAGATTTTCCAGACAGTATCAAGAAGCCCAGTATCTCCTTGATGGAATGGTTATGGACAGTATGGTTCCGTTTATGCCGATGGTTACAGGAGACTTTATCAACCGAACAAGAGTTGAGAGTACATCCTTGCAAGGAACTGGGAAAGTATGCGCAGCGGCGGCACCTTATGGACGTTTTTTGTATGAGGGAAAAGGAATGGTTGACGAAGCAACTGGAAGTCCCTACGCAAGACGTGGATCAAAGAAAGTTCTCGTTAGTCAGTTTTCTGGTCAGACAGCCGCAAAAGAGAATCTTGAATACACCAAACAGGCTCACCCACAGGCGCAGGCAAAGTGGTTCGATGCCGCTAAACGGCAATATGGTGATACTTGGATTCGCAAAGTAAAAGCACAGGCAGGAGGTGGCAGACATGGCAGATAAACCTATCGGAAAAGATGCAACTGGATATGAGATTCTGACAGATGCCATGAAAGCACTTCTGAACCAGTATCCGGGACTATACGAAAATGAAACAATCAAGTTTGAGGAACTCGGTAAGGAATCAGGTATTGCGTTCTCAGCAGATAATGGAGCTTTAATCTATTCAGAAAAAGAAGATGTTTGCGGAACAATGCATCAGGTATGTCAGTATCCATTTTACGTGGTATACCGAACAGCATCTGACAAGGAAAGGCAGAAACTCTCTGTTCAGAAGTTCCTTGACAATCTCGGTAAATGGATATGTCGAGAACCAGTTATTATAAATGGTGCTGAGACACGCTTAAATGCGTTTCCTGAGCTTTCACAGGGGCGAGTGATAAAACGCATTACTCGTGACAACTCCTATGGTTTAGAGCCACAGGAGAGCGGCGTACAGGATTGGCTATTGCCATTGTCAGTACGCTATGAAAATACTTATGAAGTAATATAACAAGTAACAACCGGCTATCAATCGGAGATAGCCGCTAACCTACACAGCCTTTAAAAGTTATAGGCAGAAAGGACATTTCTATGGCAGTTACAGGCAAGATTGACCGTAAATATATGGCTCATTACATTGATGCAGGTTCCCTCTGTGGAGGACTGACACCGAAATATGAGCGTCTTGGCAAAGATTTGGAAGAGTACAATGTCGAACTCAATCCAGATACTGAAACATCTAAAAACATTCTTGGAGAATCCACATTTAAGCATAACGGCTACGAAGTTTCTTCTGACGCTGATCCGTTCTATGCAGATACCACTTCTGATCTATTCACGGCATTACAGAAGATCGTAGACAACAGGTACAAAGACGATAACCTCAAAACAAAAGCAGTTGAGGTCCATCTCTGGACAGAAGCTACAGCAGGCAAGTATGAAGCATATCAGCAGGACTGCTACGTTGTGCCGACTTCCTACGGCGGCGATACATCTGGATATCAGATTCCATTTACCGTCAATTATACCGGCGAACGTGTAAAAGGAAAGTTTGATATCAGTTCCGGTACATTCACAGCCGACAGCGAATAAGCACATATACAAGGAGGGCACGCCAAATGGCAAAAGTAATCAACACTAAAATCGACGATGGAATTCTCATTTTCACATTCACGAATAATGAAGACGAAGTCTTTTCTTCTTTTAAGCTGAACCCGACGGACATCAATGTAGCAGCACGTGCAGAGGAACTGACAGAATATTTTGAGCAGCTCAAAGATTCTATTCAGAAAGTTACATCTGGTAAAGAGATGGCAGAGCTGAATAGACAGATTGAGGATAAAATCAATTATCTGCTCGGATATGAAGCATCAAAAGACCTGTTCAAAGAACCAATTACCGCAACAACCGTTTTCGGAAATGGTCAGGTGTTCGCTTACATTGTTCTGGATAAGATCGCAGAAGCAATTGCGCCGGAAATCGAAAAAAGAAAAAAGAAAATGCAGGCAGCAGTCAATAAGTATACGGAGAAGTATACAAAATGACCGCCTATGAGTTACCCACCTCACTAAATATCAGTGGGGTGGATTTTTCTATCAGAACGGATTTTCGAGTAATTATTGATATTCTGGTCGCCATGAATGACCCAGAACTGGATGAGCAGGCAAAAGCAGTTGTTATGTTACAGATTCTATTCGAGAATTGGCAGAGTATACCCCCGGAACATCTTACAGAAGCTTGTCAGAAAGCTTGCGAGTTTATTGACTGTGGTCAGTCAGATAATAATCCAAACAAACCAAAACCTCGCTTAATGGACTGGAAACAGGACGGGAACATGATTATTCCGGCGGTCAACAAGGTTGCCGGTAAAGAAATCAGAGCCGTACCATACATGCACTGGTGGACATTCTTCGGATATTTCATGGAATCTGGTGAATGCCTGTTTAACACAGTTGTTGGAATCCGCTCTAAAAAGGCGAAGGGTGAAAAGCTCGATAAATGGGAAAAGAAATTCTATCAAGAAAACAAGAACATTATTGATATAAAAACACGTCTCAGCGATGAAGAGCAAGCTTATAAAGATAAGTTGAATGAGATGTTGAACCTCAAATAGTTAGGAGGTGGACACATGGCTGCTGATGGCTCAGTCATTATTGATACCAGAATGGACACGTCAGGCGTGCAAAACGGCGTATCAGCTATAAAACAGTCATTTAACGGCCTTGGAAGTACTGTAAAAAGAATCGGTCTGCTAATTGGTGGAGCATTTGCAGTTGGCAAGTTAGTGCAGTTCGGAAAAGAGTGCGTGGAACTCGGCTCTGATCTCACAGAAGTACAGAACGTGGTCGATGTTACATTTACCACCATGTCTGACAAGGTAAACGAATTCGCAAAGAACGCCATGACCTCAGCCGGACTGTCAGAGACAATGGCAAAAAGGTATGTTGGTACATTCGGAGCAATGTCTAAGTCGTTCGGTTTCTCTGAACAGCAGGCTTATGACATGTCAACGGCTCTGACACAGCTGACTGGTGATGTGGCATCATTCTACAACATCAGTCAGGACTTGGCTTACATCAAGCTGAAATCAGTGTTTACAGGCGAGACTGAGACGCTGAAAGATCTTGGCGTGGTCATGACCCAGTCGGCGCTTGATCAGTATGCGCTTGCAAATGGCTACGGCAAAACCACATCTGCCATGACAGAACAGGAAAAAGTGGCTCTCCGTCTGGCTTTTGTGCAGAAGCAGCTATCTGCCGCATCTGGTGACTTTATTCGTACTTCTGACAGCTGGGCGAACCAGGTGCGAGTGATGCAATTGCAGTTACAGTCTCTCAAGGCAACAGTCGGACAGGGATTGATTAATATTTTCACGCCTGTTCTGAAAGTTATTAATATTCTGCTAGGCAAACTGGCAACTCTGGCAAATGCCTTCAAGTCATTCACGGAGCTTATCACTGGCAAGAAATCTTCCGGTCAGACAAGTGGAAGTGGAGCAGGCCTTACAGGCGATGCCAGTGGCGTGCAGGATACGGCAGATGCTTACGGACAGGCGGCAGACAACGCCGGCAAGTTAGCGGATTCTACGGAAGATGTAGCTGATGCAACAAAAGATGCGGCAAAAGCGGCGAAAGGATATCTTAGTCCGCTCGATGAAATTAATCGGTATTCTACACAGGATACATCATCAACAGCAAGTAAAACTCCGTCGACATCCGGTAGTGGCAGTGGCGGCGGCGGAACATCTCTTCCGAGTGCAGTCAGCAACGTAGATTACGGAAAAGTAGCAGAGGGTGAAACCGCTCTGGATAAAATCAGCAAATCAGCTGAAAAGCTTGCGAAGCTCTTAAAAAAACTCTGGAAACCATTTCAAGATGCTTGGAAAAAAGAGGGCAAGAATACCATTGATGCGGCACAGATTGCCTTGTCTGGAATTGCAAAGCTCGCCAAGAGTGTAGGCAAAAGCCTAGTTGAAGTCTGGACAAATGGTACAGGCACAACGATGCTTACGACCATGCTGAAGATTGCTCAGAATGGTCGTAAGACTATCGGTAACATTGCATCCGGCTTTGCTGACGCATGGAACAAGAACAATGTCGGGACACAGATTATTCAGAACATTGCAGATGCTCTTGTAGTAGTTATGCAGTTTGTTGAGAAAATTGCAGAGGATACGGCAACATGGGCGGCAAATTTGGACTTCTATCCATTGCTGGAATCCATCAGCAATTTGACGAGCGCATTTGCTCCAATTTTGGAATCTATTGGGAATGTCCTTGAATGGATTTACAAAAATATTGTTCTTCCGATGCTGAAATGGGTCATTGAGGTAGGACTTCCGACAGTGGTTAATTTGGTCGCAAAAGTAGCTACGTTTCTCGCCGATCATCAGTCGATCGTTGAAGCGTTCGGTGCGGCCCTGATCGGGGCGTTCGCAGCGGCGAAGATTGCAGGATTGGCGTCGATAATCATTAAAAACGTGTCTGGAATCGCTATGGCCGCAAAGGGGCTTATCTCGTTAATGACTGGTACAGGCGGCATCATGGGCGGTATCAAAGCCATTGCAACAGCTATCGGACCAGGTGGAGTCTTTGTTCTTGCAGTCGGCGCATGTATTGCGATTGGTGTATTACTGTACAAAAACTGGGACAAAATCAAAGAAATGGCTGGAAAGGTATGGGATTGGATTTCTAATAAAACAAGGCGTTTTGTTGAGGATATTGGGAATAAACTCAGAGGTCTAGCTACCAAAATGACGACCATTTGGGGGAACATAAAAGCCAGCGCGCATCAGAAATGGAATGCTATATGGTCTACTGTTAGTGGCTTTGCTGAAAGAATCAAGAACGCTATTGTTGATAAATTCACATCCGCCAAAAACACTGTAGTCGATGTATTTAACGGAATGAGAGATGCTATCAGGTCTGTTCTGAACAATATCATAAGTGTTGTAAATGGCGCTATCAGCAAAGTAAACGGAGTTGTTAGTGCGATTGAATCAGCATTCTCTTTCGGCCCATGGAAAGTACCGACTCCATTCGGCTCAAAGACTATCGGGTTTAAAGCTACTTTCCCAAGAGTTCCGACAGTTCCGTATTTGGCTAAAGGCGCAGTCATTCCACCAAGAAGCGAGTTCCTTGCGGTCTTAGGCGACCAGAAGCAGGGTAACAACATCGAGACACCGGAAGCTCTGCTCAGAAAGATCGTCCGGGAAGAAACAGCAGGACGACAGACCAGTGGTGGAAACTACCGGTTTACAGCTCAGATCAATCGCAGGACACTGTTTGACGAGATGATGAAAGAAGCACAGATGAGACGAGATACAAGCGGCAAAAACCCGTTTGAAATGGCATAGAAAGGAGGACGTTATGGAAAAATACAAAATCAATGGAATAGTAATTTGGCAACCGGATAAAGACCTTGCGTTCTCCTTTGCCACGACTTACACGGAATCCAGTCAGAGGACGCAATACGGTGTAGGCTACTTTACGCCGATGTTTACTGTGGAACAATACACATACAAGGGTAGTGATCTCCCAATGGAAGAAGCAACCAAAATTTTGCAGATGGTAGCAAAAGGATATAAATTTACGCTACATTATTTCTCGCCGTATTACGGAGTTTGGAGAGATGCTCCGTTCTACGTAGGCCAGACACAAAACATAGCTATCGGAGAACTGTCGGACGATAGAAAGATTATGTCATCATTAGAGTTTAACATGACGGGGGTGAATCCACTGTGATTAACGTAAGCAACGCATTTAGAGAAAAGCTTGAAGCTGGCGAACCGGTCAGAATGGTAGTGGACATCACCTTTCCTGACGGAACAAAAAAGACCATCAACAAAGATATCATGAACGGCGACAACGGGTTTTCTGACTGTGCAGAGAGCAGTAGCTTTCCGGTCGGCGCTACTGTCTGCAAAACACTAACACTGAGCATCAATAACGATCAGGAGCAGTGGAAGAACTACAACTTTTACGGAGCTAAGGTTCATGCTTATCTGAAGCTTCAGACGTCGTATGCAGCACCGGAATCTGTAAGCACGCTGCTGGACGAAAGTTATAACCCGATTCTGGACAGTACCGGCGATCCTATCATCGCAACGCAGGCAGCTACAAAAGACATCATCGAAACTATAGACAAGGGAGTCTATACAGTCACTACGCCGGAGCAGTATTCGGATATCATCAATGTTACGGCGTTGGATGATATGTATAAGGCGAATAAGGTATATACTAGCGGACTGAAACTACCGCAGTCGCTCATTAACCTTGTCAGAGATGCTTGTAAGACTGTCGGCATAGGCATGAATCTAACCATGGACCATGGCGATATTATAATAATAAGAAGCGTTCCTGACAGTATGACGTTTCGCCAGCTGTTTGGATATGCGGCTATGGTTGAGTCTGCGAACGCCCGGATTGATTATTCCGGGAATCTACAGTTTGTGAAATGGGACTTTGAAAGGACGAATATACCGGAATTAAAGAACTATGGTAATCCACCTACACTTTCCAGCGATGATATAGTTATAACCGGAATCAAGGTAACGAACGGACAGTCAAGCGACGATACTGATACTGATTATTCCGGCATATACGGAGAGGAAGGGTACGTCCTTGAACTTGAGAACGAGCTGATTGACACCGATCAGCTTCAGACGGTGGCGAATATTATCGGCGAACAGATTGTAGGGGCACGATTCCGGAATCTTGAGGGCGATCTGGTATACGACCCGCTCGTCGAGTTTGGCGACATGATGTATACTTACGACCGGTTAGGGAACAAATACCTTACTCCTCTGACAGATGTATCAGGTAACGTGGGCGGCCTGACTACAGTTAAGACACAGGCCGATGATCCGATCAGAGGCAGTAGTGACTTTTACGGGAATAGCACGAAAGCTATAGTTGCAGCGCGCCGGATGGTACAAAAAGAAACGTCCGCAAGAGAAGAGGCTATACGGAGATTAGCTGAAACACTCAGCTCTTCGAGCGGTCTGTATATGACACAGGAGCCACAACAGGATGGTAGTATCATATACTATATGCACAACAAGCCGACCATAGCAGAATCTAATATAATTTGGAAGCTGACAGCGGAGGCGTTTGCCGTGTCGATTGATGGTGGAAAAACGTATCCTTACGGTTTTGCGGTGACTGGCGAATTAATAACCAGACTACTCTATGCGGAAGGCATCAATGCTGATTATATCAACGCAGGAACGCTCATTGTAAGAGACAAAAGCGGGAATGCGATATTTGAAGCAGATATGGATACTGGATCAGTTACCCTTGACGGAAGTTATGTGACGATCGGCGGTAAGCCACTTGATGAAAAGATTGAAGATGTTGAGAGCATGGCAGCTCTGGCCAGAAACATGACCATGCAGCTTGATAACGACTATCAAGGCATCCCGGTAGACTCTGACGGCAACTATACAGAGTTCCCGGAGTGTACCACGACAGCGACCGTCATGTACGGCACACAGGATATCACAGATAACTGTACGTATACGATTACGACGTCGCAGAATATACTGGGAAGTTGGGATAAGGAAAGCAAAACATACACCGTTACCGGGCTGACCGCAGACAGCGGATGGGTGAACATCAAGGCGGCATATCTGAATAACCTTGTCGTATCGAAACAGTTCTCACTTGCGAAACAGTACGCCGGACCGCAGGGAATCCCGGGCGTTGGAATAGATGGAAAGACCACTTATCTGCATATCCAGTACGCACCGGTACAGAACCCGACAGCGGCACAGATGAGCAAGACACCAAACAAGTATATCGGAACTTATACGGACTTTTCTGGCGTTGACAGTACCGACCCGAGCAAGTACACGTGGGCGAAATTCGAGGGCGACCAGGGCGTGCCGGGAACACCGGGAGCGAACGGAAAGACGCCGTACTTCCATATCGCATATGCCAACAGTGCTGATGGCAGAACAGGCTTCTCCGTAGATGATAGTGTCAATAAGCTGTATATCGGTCAGTATACCGATTACACGCCAGACGATAGCACCGACCCAACGAAGTATAGTTGGACGAAAATTAAGGGTGAACAGGGAACTGCCGGAAGAACTTACTTCTTCCAAAGTAATGCGGATGTTCTTTTGATGGGGGCAGACAAGAAGATAACACCGGCACCGCTCATTGTAGATTCGTTCTACCGTGACGGAAACGGAGAAGTTGCACAGTCACAAAAAGGTTGGTGGAAACTGGAAAAATCCACTGACAACGGCGCCACATGGTCGGCACTCACGGTATCACAGACTGCGGCACTTGACCGGCTGAACGTTAATGTCAACGGACTGTCACTCAAGGCACATGACATGCTCAAGGTTTCACTGTATTTTGACCAGTCAAAAACCAAACTTGCAGACTACCAGACTTTTTCCGTTGCGGTTGATGTGGCATCACTGACACAGGAACAGATAGTCGATATCTTGTCAGACGATGGGAAGTTCAAGGGGCTGTACTACGAAAAAGATGAGAGCGGAAACCAGACGCTGTTTATCTCATTCAATGCTATGAAGGGTGGCGTTATCAGTCTTGGCGGCACGAATAACGGAAATGGCCAGTTGAAGATTTACGATGCTGACGGAAATCAGATATCAAGATTAGGATATACCGGATATGTCGTACTTAATAAGAACACTGGAAACCCGATGGTATCTCTTAACACTGCCGGATTGCGATTGTATACCGATTATACAGATGCAGACAATTACAATGCGCTGATGCTCGGGAAGTACGGGCTTTTCGCACAGAAAGTCCAGAATAAGGTTATTGAACTTTGGATGGAAGGCGATACAAGTAAAAAATGGGAAGGTTACATTGTTCGATATCTGAACAATAAAGTCCGAATAAATACAAACTCGCTTTTCACGGATGGATGTGAACTTGGGGCGAATTTTTCAACGGATGGAAGTGCAACTATTGGTAAAAGCTTGAGCGTAGGCGGAAACGCAACTGTCGGTGGAACCCTTATGTTTTACGACTTGGAAAATCAAGCAAAAACATCCGGCAAAGTTAAAAGACAGCCGGTAGCGTCCGTAAGCGCAGATGATTCGCAAGTGGCCTATCTTTTTTCAGGAACGGGTAGTAAACATGGAGATGCGGCAACATACAGACGTTTAGGAATCCGTGCTAAATGGGGTGGATCTGGCTTTAGCACAGACTATTTATATACAACCTCACAAGTTTCCGACATCCGCCTAAAAGAAAACATCGAAAGCAGTGAAACAGACGCTCTCGAAACGGTTAATCGCATGAAAGTCCGCCAGTTCGACTGGAAAGAGCCGATGGGTGGATGGCATCAGAACATCGGTTTTGTAGCGGACGAACTGGAAGAAATCGACCCGAACTTGGCTCTGGGCGGCGGATATGACGAAAACGGCGAGATGGATGTTAAGCAGATTAACAGTCCGTATCTTCTCAACTACGCCATTAAAGCCATACAGGAACTTAGTGCAAAGGTTGACGAGCAAGAAAAACGTATCAAGGAATTAGAAAGGAGATTACAATAATGGGTAAATTTAACGAGTACACACAGAAAGCAACACCGGCGGACAACGACACACTGATGATTTATGACGCAACATCGAAGGCAAACAAGCTTTCGCCGTTCAGCGGAATCTGGAACTGGATTGTTGAGAAACTGACCAATGCGGTCATCAGCAACTTGCAGACGAACAACAAGACGGTGGTTGGAGCACTTAATGAATTAAATAGTAAAACTTTAAGCGCACTAAGACAAGTAGATGGTAATGTTGAAGATTGGAATAACATTGCTTCTCCTGGTATATACTCAGGAAATGGTTCTACATCCAAAAACACGCCGATTGAAGACGCAATATGGATAAACGCTTTTGTAGTTCCATCTAACGGTAATTTAAAATATTTAACTGCGTATGCTATTACTGACAAAGGTATTTTTTTCAGGAGTATGAACAATGGAAGATGGGAAGCATGGCTTCAGATAAAATAGCAACAACGCAATAAGCAAATATAAAGACTTCCCATTTTGTTGATTAAGAAACTTTGAAAATTTCATAAAAAGGAGTTGATAAATTGGAAATTAAAGGTATTGACGTATCATCCAATCAAGGAAAACCGGACTGGCCGAAAGTGGCTAAATCCGGCATTAAATTCGCCATTTTAAGAATCCATCAGAAAACAGGTGTTGACAGCTCATTCGAGTACAACTACAAGGGATGCAAGAGCAACGGAATCCTTATCGGCGGATATAAGTATTCATACGCTCTGACACCGGCACAGGCGATTGACGAGGCGGAAGATGTGATTGCCGCACTGAACGGGCGAGGACTGGACTTCCCAGTGTTCTACGACCTTGAGTGGTTTAATCAGCTAAAACTCGGTAAACAGGCAGTCGAGAACATTGCAGTAGCATTTCTGACCAGAATGAAGAAAGCTGGTTACAAGGTCGGTATCTACTGCAATCTGGACTGGTATAATAACGTTTTGACTGATGTACTCAGGAAGTATGAGTGCTGGATTGCACGATATCCGGCAAATGATAACGGCACTGTCCAGACACGGCTGAAGCCATCGGTCGGTGTAGGCTGGCAGTATTCCAGCAAAGGAAAAGTATCCGGTATCAGCGGAAATGTCGATATGGATGTGTTCTACAAGGACTATAGAGGAACAACACAGAAAGGAGAAACTAAAATGGTAAAAATCAGTAACTGTGGGCATGACGAAAACGGAAGATATGCAGGTGGAAAAGCAGGAGATCAGACTGGGACAGAGTATCAGATCATGAACTGGTACAGCAGACCGTGGCTCTGCGTCCTGAGATTTAATGATGCTAAAATCGCATCCATGATCGCAGATATGGCGACAAAAGCAGCCCAGAACAATCTCATCGGGTACGATCAGGGCACAGCCGGAAACAGCAATGACCGGTATTCATTCTGGCAGCATCTGAAGGCGAGCAACTACGATCCGGCGCAGATCACGGTAGCTTGTGAATCTGATTGCAGCGCAAGTACAGCAGCTATCGTCAAGGGCGCTGGATATCGCCTGAATAATGCAAAGCTCAAAGCAGTCAGCATTTATCTGACAACACGAAACATGAGAGCCGCAATGAAGGCTGCCGGTGCGAAAGTACTGACGGATAGTAAGTATCTGACATCTGGTGACTATTTAAAGGCAGGAGATATCCTCCTGAACGATAATCACCACGTGGCTATTGCTGTTACCACCGGTGCAAAAGTAAGTACACCTTCAACTACGCTTACCGGTACCTTCCAGACAAGACTTCCGATTCTGAGACAAGGCAGTTCCGGTACAGCTGTGGCAATGCTTCAGGCGATGCTGGGAGTGGAAGTTGACGGACAGTTCGGGAATGACACATATGATTCCCTCAAAGTTTTCCAGAAAAATGTTGGTGTAAAGGCAAATGGAACTTGCGGCATTGATACCTGGAAGAGAGTGATTGAGCACATGAAAGCCAACACGAAATGATGTTCTGATTGATTTTCCCTTCAGAACAAGTTATACTGTTAGCAGTCGCACAGGGATTGAACTTATGACGTATAGCACCCTGTGTGGCTAGCACAAGTTGATAGTGCAGACTGATTCCGACGTGCATGAACGGAAGAGCTGTATGTCCCAATTCGGGGGCTGTCAGCAGCGGCACGAGTGGACAGTCAGAAAAAGAGTTGGGCCTAAAAACCTGACTCTCTTTTTTTTTACGTCAAATTGCGACATTTTAATAAGATATAGATTTTCACGGTTAGTCACAAATTAGTCACAAACGAAGTTCTGAAACCCGCATAAACAAAGGATTATTGAAGATTTTCATTAAAATTAGATTATAGAAAATGTCTTTGCGAAATCCCTTGTAAAATGCGGAAAAGCCAGTAAAATCAAGACTTTGCAGACTTTTGTTAGAGTAATTAAGACAGTTTAAAAAAGATAAAAATAAGAACGGTTAGTCACAGTTAGTCACAAACGGGACTTTTATTTTCTCTATTTCTGTTCGGAGTTCTTCCAGTGTCCTGTGACCGTACACAGCGTTCGTAACATCGTTTCCGAACGAATGTCCCAGCATCCTCTTCCGGTCGTTCTCCCGGACGCCGTATTTTTCGCACAGGGTAGAAAAGGTATGTCGGCAATCGTGTGGCGTGTGCTTCGGATCGCCGACTATCCCCAATCGTTCCAGTGTAGGGTAGAACAGGGCGTTTCGGTGTTGTGTCTGGGAATAGATGCAGAGTCTGCCGTTTTGCGTCAGGACCTTGTTCTTCACAAACTCATATATGGCCGGATGAATCGGAACGATCCTGTCTTTTCCGGCTGCGGTCTTGATACCGCCTTGAAAGTATTTTTCTTCAAGATTAGTCGTGAGTTTCAATACTTCGCCAATTCGCCAGCCGGAGTAACACATGATTAGAATGAGCTGCACTTCCGGGTCGTTGGTGTTCTGCCAGAGTATCTGAAGTTCCATATCAGAAAACGGGGTCCCGTGCTCAACGTCCTCTTTTGCTTTGACAGAAACATACAGTGCCTTGTTTTCCGTGACTATCTCTGAGTAGATTGCGAATTTATACATTTGTTTAAAAAGCATGAGAATCGTGTTTAGACTCTGCTTTTTGAGCGGGCAGTCGTCAATAACCTTTTGCAAATCCGGCGCCTTCAAGTCTTCAAATGTACGATCATGCAGGGACTTGCTGTTAAGATACCCACAGTGGTATGCGTTCCTTGAAGACTTCGACAGATCGGTGTCTTCCGGGAACTTCCATGCTATGAACTTTTCGTATACCTCTGAGAACGTCAATTTGTGCGTTTCCGGGTGTCTTTCCTCTGTGCCCTTAAATGTATTGTAGTCCGACAAAATACGGCTTATAAGGGCGTCTGCGTCCGTTGTAGGGGCAATCTCAAGTTCTTTTTCCATACCCGGCTTGTACGTCCCGGCTTTGTATGCTGTGAGAACAGCGAACCCTTTCAGATAGTCGTCAACGTAGCAGATCGCAGGCGGACGGATCGCTTTCCCTGTTGCGTCCAGCGTTGCCGGTGGGTGCACTGCATAGCAGTTTCTTCGACCCTTGCCGAGATAGCGGATAGACCCGAAACTATTCGGCAATTTCGGGTATTTCTTTCTTTTTGCCATGATTTTCCTCCTTGTATAAAAACAGCCCCTGCCATTAAGCAGGAGCCATGTTATTTACTCTATCTCGTCAATATCAAGAGAATATCCCAGCACTTCTCCGACATCTGTACATTTTCCTTTTAATGTAACGGTATCGCCTTTGGTAAGAGATGCTACCTTTGATTTTTGCTCGTCATTTTTGATATTGCACTGTACGCCAATGATTTCAAAATCGCCATCTGCCGTAAGATTTATGTATTCACCAGAAGCATCAATATTAGTAAGTTTTCCGGTGATCTTAAGATATTTACCTTTGTATTTATCAGATGCACCCATGGCGTTGCTATCAAGATCGGACATCATATCATTAACGGAAACAGCAGTATACTCGATCGGCGCAGCTTCTTCTTTTGATTTAGCAGCAGTTTCTTTCTTTTCTGAAGAAGTAGCGGTTGCTGCGCTTTTATCTGATTCTGAATCACTTTCGCCAGCTACAGCTCCGATGATAGCTCCGACAAGGATTATCAGTACAACCCATTTGAGTTTTCCGCCTTTTAATTTCTTTCGGCACTGCGGGCAGACCTTAGCATCTGCCGGAATCTCTGTTTTACAATACTTGCATTTCTTTGTTTTTTCTTCGCTCATGCTTTATTTCCCTCCAATGACGTAGTTTTCATATTTTTCTCTTATTTTCGCAAGTTCTCTTTGCCTGATCGGGACGATCGCGCCAGATACCATCGTAAAAAAATAGCTTACTTCGCTTACCTCGTCCATATTAACTATATAGCTCTGGTGGCAGCGCAAAAATCTTCCGTCAAGACTCTTTTCGATATCATTGAGCTTTCCTCGTTCCTTGTGTGATATTCCGCACGTGCAATGGACCATTATGTATTTGTTCTGGCTTTCGATGTATTCAATATGCCGGAATTCAGCTCTGTGAAAGTAGTCCTTGTTCTTGATAGTAAGCGTTTTTTCACGGATATTTTCAAGCGTCTGCTTAACAACTGAATACATTCTTCCATGCTCAGAGCCTTTAATGATGTAATGAACCGGCAGCACATCAAGTGCATCAAATACATATTCTTTGCGTTCTGTCCAAAAAGTGATATTTCCATAGTATCCGATTTTTCTTAATCTTTTGGCAATCTCTATGCCATTTTCTCCGTTAATGGAGACATCAAGAATTATTATGTCATACCATTCACCATCTGAAACATCGTCGATCAAAGGCTTTCCGCTGGTGTAGGTGGCTAATGTATATCCACCATCACCATGCTTTTTTAGATATCGGTCAATGCTATTTTTGAAAATCTCAATCCGTAAATTATCATCGTCACAAATCGCAATTTTCATGTAAATCATTCCCTTGTAAACATTGTTTTCGCCATTTGCAAAAAAAAGTGTTTAAATATGTTATTTTTATTATAGCATCGTTAAATTTAGTTGTAAATAGACGTTTTGAGGTGATTTATGAAATGAAAATAATCAAAAATATACTAATTATAATAGGAGCTGTGCTTTTGCTTAATTACATTGTTTATTTACCAATGTGTGTAGACGATTATATCCGTGAAGAGTCAGAAGTGTATTCTGTCCAAAATGCGTACAGATCTTCTACCCTACATAAGAATAGCGCCCATGAAATAAAGCAGACCATGCTGCCGTTTTTATTCGCCCTGCCACTAAACAGAAAAGACTATATTTTTGATGTTACGAATAATTTCTATGCAATCATAAACATATCGGTGTATATCTGGCAGTTGCCAAGGGCGAACATTAGTGATATAATAGCAAAAACGAACGAATGTTCGGTTATATTTCCCGCAAACCGGGCATATACTGTAATGTAGGTGGTAGTTGCGACAGGGAGGGTTATTTATGGATTATAAGAAAGAAATTATTGAAATGATAGAAAAAGCAGACCATGACCAATTATATACAATATTTAGATTTATAATATCATTTCTGGGACTGAAATAAAGAAAAGGGGCAGGAGTTACATCCTGTCCCTATCTTTTTATTCCTCTTCCTTGTCCGCTAAAGCGTTCGCAAGTTTCTGAAGTGTTTCCCATTCTGATTCATTTAGATTAGCAAGTATTTCTACCAATCGCACCTTGAAGCTGTCCGCTTCGCCATTCAAGACAGAACCAACGAAATCCGCAATCTCAGATTTTCTCTTATTCTGGATGAACATATCACCTGTTCCCTTAGTCAGCCATTCGTAGTTGACTTTGAATTCCCTACAGATATCCTTGACAGTTCGATCTGATGGAACTCTTTCTCCTTTTTCTATCATCCAAACAAAGTTCTTAGATACCCCGATTTTCTCGGCAAACTCATCCTGAGTCATCTTCGCAGTCTTTCTTATTTGTTGAATCCTGGTATTCACTCTTTTCACCTCCTATTCTTAACTGCAAGTATATAGTAGCACAAAAATCTAACTCTGTCAAATTTTTTGTGAGATTTACGCTTGACAAATCTATCTGTGTGAGATATTATAATAACACAAGGTAACACAAAGC
>ENA-OOWZ01000266-OOWZ01000266.1-human-gut-metagenome-genome-assembly--contig:-NODE-266-length-28960-cov-5.201522_pt1 | contig 28960 bp, 31 predicted proteins | sample MGYA00241580_ERZ501329 | MGnify/ENA primary metagenome ERZ501329 (study PRJEB25962, sample SAMEA2042923) | human gut metagenome | biome: human gut; feature: human-associated habitat; material: faeces... | reverse complement strand
CAACGGCGGCGGGAAGCTCCGGCGTGCTGCCGGTGTTCCCATCGGCGCCGTAGCCGCAGTTATAGCAGAAACGCGCGTCGGGAGAAAGCTCAACGCCGCACCGCGGGCAGACTCTGCGGTGCGTGATCTCCTCATAGAAAGCGGCCTGCACCAGACCGAGGAACAGCGGCCCAAACAGGGAGGCGGCAATCGTGAACACCACGCTGAGAATACCGAAGAGGACCCCTATATACGGGATCGTGGCCAGTAGCGCAAGCAGGATCTCCGCCGCGGCGATAACGACGACATAGAGAGCGTCCGCGCCGAACATCCTGGCCTTGTAGCCGCGCGTTTTCTCGCGGCTGACCTTGATGGCCTCGGTGATGGGCACATCGGGCTCGTGCATGAGAATGTAAGGCGTGAGGCGGTATTCGTAAGTACGGATGATGCCGAATACGATGCCGACCACCGGGATGAGCGACCACAGGAAGATCCAGAGACTGGCCCAGCCCATGCCGCAGAGAACGCGCTTGACGGTCTTCCAGTCTTTGAAGGTATCAAAGAGCTGCGTGACGGCGATCTCCTCGCCGCGGTAGCCGCGCAGATAAATGAGCGTCATCGCCGTCTGCAGAAGCATCGACACGGCAATGGAGGCCACGGGTATCGCGCCCAGCAGCGGAACGGAAAGAGCGCTCAGCAGCCCGGCGGCCCGGATAATGGCCAGGGTCACCGGGTGGTCCGGGCAGCGGACGCCCACGGTCTCCAGCCCCCCGGTGGTTTGCAGGGGAACGATATCCCGCCGGGGCAGGATCATGGTCAGGGGGCCAGGCCAGAACCGCTCCGCCAGGCGATAGGCCTCCGGCGGCACGTCCCGGCAGTATTGCTCCAGCCAGGAGGCGTCGGGCACATGAATGATCAGGGGATTGTCCTGGGGCCGTCCCTTGGCCAGGAAGATCCGGACCACGGCGTCCTCGTTCAGGGCGTCGGCTCCCAGGCCGTATACGGTTTCCGTGGGAATGCCCAAAAGCCCCCCCCGGCGCAGAATGGCCGCGGCCTCCTGTATGGCGGCCGGGTCCGATTCCGGGTGAAAAACAATGGTGTTCAAGTGGATCCCTCTTTTGCCTTAAAAGCCCAGATCCTCGCCCACCAGAATGACCTTGATGCGGCCGGCAGGGCGACAGGCCCGGGTGATGACCATCTGGCAGCAGATGCAGTCGGGACTGGTGCAGTTGCCGCAGTTACCGGTGACGGCGCAGGGAGTCTTGATGTCGAAGCGCTGGGCGTTGGCGGGAGCCGCCACCTGGCGGGCCCGGGCGATGGCACTGTCCAGATCGCCCATGACCTTGTTCATCCCGGCGATGACCAGGACACTCTCCGGCCCGAAGCACAGGGCCGCCACCCGGTTGGCGTTGCCGTCCAGGTTCACCAGCTGGCCATCAGCGGAGATGGCGTTGCTGCTCATGATGAAGGTGCCGCAGGTCAGGGCCTGGCGCATCAGCGCCTGCTTTTCTTCGGGGGTCTTGCCGGTGTCCCGGTCGATGAGCTGATAGTCCCCCTGGTGCAGGCGGTCCATCAGGCCGATCTGGGCGGCGGTGGCGGTGCCGCCCCAGGATACGGTGCGGTCCTTGGGAATCAGGGTCAGGGCCAGCTCCAGGGCCTCCTGGGCGGTGGAGACATAGTGGGCCTCGAAGCTGCGGCGGCGCAGGGCCTCGGCCACCTGGGGACCGGCCTTGTCATAACGGGTTTTGATGGGAGCTTCCATGGTTCATTCTCCTTTCTCAGCGCCCTCCTGCAGGCGTCTGGCCTGGTCGGCCAGGGTCAGCGCATCCACAAGGGGGTCCAGGTCGCCGTTGATAACGGCGGCAATGTTGAAATTTTTCACGTCCCCGGTAAGCCGGTGGTCGGTGACCCGGTTCTGGGGGAAGTTATAGGTGCGGATCTTGCCGGACCGGTCGCCGGTGCCCACCTGGCTTTTCCGCTGGGCGGCGATGGCGGCGTTCTGCTTCTCCTGCTGGGCCTCATAGAGCTTGGAGCGCAGGATTTTCATGGCCCGGTCCTTGTTTTTATACTGGCTGCGCTCATCCTGGCACTCCACCACCGTGCCGGTGGGCAGGTGGGTGATGCGGATGGCGGATTCCGTTTTGTTGACGTGCTGTCCTCCTGCGCCGGAGGAGCGGAAGGTGTCGATCTGCAGGTCCTTGGGGTCGATGGTGAACTCCACCTCCTCCGCCTCAGGCATCACGGCCACGGTGGCGGCGGAGGTCTGGATGCGGCCGGAGGACTCGGTTTCCGGCACCCGCTGGACCCGGTGGGTCCCGGCCTCGAATTTCAGGCGGGACCAGGCCCCCTGGCCCTCGATGGTGGCGCTGGCCTCCTTGACGCCGCCCAGCTCCGTGGTGTTTTCATACACCAGCTCCATGTGCCAGCCCCGGCGCTCGGCATACAGGGCGTACATCCGCAGCAGGTCCGCCGCAAACAGGGCCCCCTCCTCGCCGCCGATGCCGGCCCGGACCTCCAGGATGACGTTCCGGTCGTCGTTGGGGTCCCGGGGCAGCAGCAGGCGTTTAAGCTCCTCCGACAGGCGGTCCCGCTCCTGGCGGGCCCGATGCAGCTCCTCCTGGGCCAGCTCCCGCATTTCCGGGTCCGACAGCAGTTCCTGGGCCCCGGCGCAGTCCGTCTCCGCCTGCTGCCAGGCCCGGAAGGCGGCCACGATGGGGGTCAGCTCCTTCTGCTCCCGGCTCAGGCGGGTCAGGGATTCCCGGTCAGCGTACACCGCCGGGTCCGACAGCTGCCGCTCCACCTGGTCCAGCCGCCGGGCGATGGCTTGTAATTTCTCCAGCATACGGACTCCTTACTGGGCGTCCAGATAGCGGCGCACCTCGCCCACCAGCTTGTCCCGCCAGAACTCATATCCCACGGCTCCCGGCCGCAGGGATACCTCCAGCAGGTGGGGCCGGGCGGTGTACTGGTCCATCTGCTCATAAATCTCCTCATACTTCCGGGAGCTTTTCCGGGTCAGCACATAGGCTACCCTTTCCAGCTCCAGCCCCCGGCGCTTCAGCAGCGCCCGGACCGGGGAGGCGCAGCGGCCCGCCCACACGGGGGTGCCTAGGATCACCAGCCGGTATTCGGACAGGGGGCGCTCCGTTTCATAGGGGGCCAGCGGCAGGGTGGCCCGGCGCATGGCGTCCATGCCGGAGCGGAGATAGCCCCGGGCGCCCTGGCGGTCCACACCGTCGGTAAGCTCCACCAGCTCCGCATCCAGGGCCTGGGCGATCTCCGTCATGGCCTGGCGGGTGGCGCCGGTGCGAGAGTAGTACATACACAAAATATCACGCATAATGGTCCTCCTGATTATTCCTCCAATTGCAGAGACAGCTCCTCCCAGCGGGCCATCTCCTGCTCCAGTTGGGCCTCCAGATCCTGCTTCTCCCGAAACAGCTCCTGGAGCTTTTCCGCGTCGCAGGCATTCTGTTCCATTTCGGCGTCCAGCTGGCGGCAGCGCTCCTCCAGCTTGGAGATGCCTGTTTCGCAGATGGTCAGCTGGCGGCGGGCGGCCTGCTTTTCCCGTCCGGCCCGAGGGGGCCGGGTGTCCTGCTTTTTCTTCTGGACCGGGGCGGGGGCGGGCTTTTTCTCCTCTGCCTTGACGGCCCGGTACTGGGCAAAGCCCATGGGATAGTCGTTGATGGTACCCTCCGCCAGCTCCCAGACCCGGGTGGCGAAGCGGTTGATGAAATACCGGTCATGGGACACGAACAGCAGGGTGCCGTCGAAGGCCTCCACCGCCTCCTCGATCCACTCTCGGGAGGCGATATCCAGGTGGTTGGTGGGCTCGTCCAGGATCAGGAAGTTGATCTCCTCGTCCATGAGCATGCACAGCCGCAGGCGGCTGAGCTCGCCGCCGGAGAGGACCGACACGCTTTTGAACACGTCCTCCCCCTGGAACTGATAGGCCGCCAGGCGGTTGCGGGCGGTCTGGGGCGTCATGCCCTTCTTTTCATAGAGCATGGTGTCAAGCAAGGAGCGCTCCGGGTGCTCAAAGTGGATGATCTGAGGCAGATAGGCCGCCCGGATGGCGGGCCCCATGCGGATGATGCCGCTGTCCACGGGCTCGCCCCCGGTGATCATGTTCAGCAGGGTGGTTTTCCCTGCGCCGTTTTCTCCCAGAAAGGCGATGCGCTCGCCGCCCTCCACCCGCAGGTACACGTCGGAAAACAGGGTCCGGGAGCCGAAGGCCTTGGATATGCCCTTCAATTGCAGTACCTCGTCGCCCCGGAACTCCCGGCTGGCGAAGCGGGCGTCCATCTTCTTGGCCCGGGTGGGCTTGGACACGGTGCGCATGCGCTGGATGCGCTTTTCCATGGAAAAGGCCCGCTTGTGCAGGGCGTCGTTGCCCATAAAGGCCCACAGGTGCATCTGCTCCGCCGCCTTCTCCAGCTGTTGGATCTTGGCCTGCTCCTTCAGATACTGCTTCATGCGCTCCTGATAGCGGCGCTCCTTTTCAATGGCATAAAAGCTGTAGTTCCCGCTGTAAAACTCCGCCTTGCCGTCCAGAATTTCAATGATGCGGGTGACGGTGCGGTCCAGGAAATAGCGGTCGTGGGAGATGGTGACCACGGTGCCCCGGAAGGAGCGGATATAGTCCTCCAGCCACTCGGTGGCCTGCAGGTCCAGGTGGTTGGTGGGCTCGTCCAGCAGGAGAATGTCCGTGTCCTCCAGGATCAGGCGGCCCAGGTTCACCCGGGTTTTCTCCCCGCCGGACAGCTGGTCAAACAGCCGCTGCCGCATATCGCCGTCGATGGACAGGCCGTTGGAGACCTTGTTGACGGCGGTGTCGGTGTCATAGCCGCCCAGGCCCTCGAACCGGGCGGTGAGCTCGCCGTAGCGCCGCAGGGTCTGGGGATCGCTGTCCCCCTGCTCCATCTGCCGGGTCAGGCGGTCCATCTCCTCCTTCAGGGCGGTGGTGCGCTGAAAGGCGGAGCGCAGAACGTCCTCCACGGTGTATCCCGCGGGATACACCGGGATCTGGGAGATCAGGCCCACCCGGCGGCCCGGTGCAATGAGCACCTGGCCGGAGTCATAGTCCAGCTCCCCGGTGAGGATGTTGAACAGCGTGGATTTCCCCGCGCCGTTTTTGCCCAGCAGGCCCACCCGCTCACCGGTGTCGATCTGGAAGGACACACCGTCCAGTATTTTCTTTTCCAGGTCAAAGGACTTGACCAGGTCGGTTACGCTGATATCTATCATATGGTCGATTCGTTACATTTTTTCCAATTCACTGACAATTTTGCCGAATTCCATGGCGTGGGACGCCTTCACCAGCACGGCGGTGCCGGGGGTGAATTCCCGGCGCAGGGCCGGAAGGGCCTCCTCAATGGCGGCGAAATGCTGCGCCCGGGGACCGGCAGTCTGGGCGATGGCGGCGGCCTTGGGGCCGATGGCGATTACCGCGTCCAGCCCCAGCCGGGCGGTGGTGCGGCCCACCTGCAGGTGGGCGTCCCGGCTGATGGGGCCCAGCTCCCCCATGTCGCCCAGCACCGCCACCCGGCGGCGGCAGGCGGTGTCCGCCAGAATCTCCAGCGCCGCTTCCATGGCCTGGGGATTGGCGTTGTAGCAGTCGTCGATGATGAGGCGGTCCTCCGGCAGGCGGATGCGCCGCATACGGGAGCCGGTGGACACATACCCGGCCACGCCCTCGACGATCTCCTGCTCCGACAGGCCCAGATATTCGCCGATGGCCACGGCCATGGAGGCGGAGTAGATCATGTAGTCCCCGGGGGAGGGGATGGACAGCCGGTAGCTGCGGCGGGGGGTGGTGACGGTGCAGTCCAGGCCGTCGATGCCCCGGCGGACGATGTCCGTGACCCGGACATTGCAGTGCTCGCTCCTGCCGCAGCGGAGGGTCTCAAAGGGCAGGTCCAGGCCGTTGAGCAGTTCATCATCGCCGCACAGCACCGCCAGGCCGCCGGGGCGCAGGTGGTCGAAAATCTCGCACTTGGCCCGCAGGGTCCCCTGACGGGTGCCGCCCAGGTTTTCAATGTGGGCGTCGCCGACGTTGGTGATCACGGCGATGGTGGGCTGCACCAGGCTGCCCATATAGCGGATCTGGCCGAAGTGGTCCATGCCCGTTTCGATCACCGCCGCCTGATGGCAGGGCTCCAGCCGCAGCAGGGTCTGGGGCGTGCCGATGTGGTTGTTGAGATTGGCCTGGGTTTTCAGGGTCCGGAAATGCCGGGACAGCACCGAGGCGATCATCTCCTTGGTGGTGGTCTTTCCGGCGGAGCCGGTGACCTGCACCACGGGGATGTCATACAGCCCCCGGTACCAGGCGGCCAGAGCGCCCAGGGCCAGGGTGGTGTCCTGCACCCGGATATAGAACCGGCCGGGCAGCAGGGTCTCCGGCACACGGCTGCACAGGCAGCCGGCAGCCCCGGAGGACAGGGCCGTGTCGATGTAGTCATGCCCGTCGAACCGGGCTCCCACCAGGGGGATGAACAGGTCGCCGGAGGCGATCTGGCGGCTGTCGCTGGTGACGCCGGTGACGGTGCCGCCGCCGCTCTGAAGAAAGGTCCCGCCTACGGCACGGCAGATGTCCGCCGCCGGCAGGGGCCTCATGCCCGGCCTCCCTTGCGCAGGGCCAGGGACTCGTCCACAATGCGCTGGCACAGGTCGCCGTAGCTCAGGCCCACCTGGGCCGCCTCCTGGGGCACCAGGCTGGTGGGGGTCATGCCCGGGAGGGTGTTGATCTCCAGGCACCAGAAGTTCCCCTCCTCATCCAGAATGAAGTCCGCCCGGGAATAGACGCCCAGGTCCAGGGCCCGGTGCAGGCGCAGGGCCAGCTCGCCCACGGTGCGCCACTGCTCCTGGGTGATGGGGGCGGGGCAGATCTCCTGGGCACCGTCCTTCTGATACTTGCAGAAATAGTCGAAATAGGCCCCCCGGGGGATGATCTCCACGGCGGGGAGATAGGTGTCGCCCAGAACGGCCACCTGGATCTCCCGGCCCTTGATCTTCTTCTCCACGATGACGTGGTTTCCGTAGGCCAGCATCCGCTCCAGGGTCTGGGCCAGCTCCTCCCGGGTGTCCGGCAACTCCACGCCGATGGAGCTGCCGCCGTTGATGATCTTCACGGCGCAGGGCACCGGCAGCTCCCGGGCCAGACGGGGAATGTCCTCCCGGGTATAGCGCACGTCGTGCCAGGGGGCGGTGGGTACACCGGCGGCGTCCATGATGCGCTTGGTGACGGATTTGTCCATGGCCATGCCGCTGCCCAGATAGCCGCTGCCGGTATAGGGCACGCCCAGCAGGTCCAGGGTGGCCTGGATGCGTCCGTCCTCGCCGCAGGCGCCGTGCAGGGCCAGGAACACCAGGTCTGCCATGGCGCACACCGTCAGAACGTCCTTGCCCAGCATGGAAGGGCCCTGATCCCGGCGACTGCGGCGCACGGCCTCCAGGTCCGGCTCGGTGGAGTGGACCCGGTTGTCGCCGCACAGGCCGTCCGGCGCGTCGAAGATATCCGACAGGCTGCCGTTGTAATCCTCCAGCCCCAGGAACATATCCACCAGGATGGCCTGGTGGCCCCGCTCCCGCAGGGCGCGGCACACGCCGGTGCCGCTGGTCAGAGATACCTGCCGCTCGGTGCTGAGGCCGCCGGCCAACACTACGATTTTCATATACAATCCCTCATTTCTCACGGGGGTACACGCCCCCGGAATGCTATCATATCAATATAACAGTATATCACACCAACCGGGCAAATACAACTGTTTCCTGCGCAAACAAAAGAGCTGCCGCGAGGCTGCGGCAGCTCTTTTGCAATCAGAAAACGTACAGCAGAATGCACACCAGGACAATGCACAATCCCAGGCAGGCCATCAGCAGGGCATAGGACAGGCTGCCCTCCATCCGGCGGATGGTGTCCAGGATGGTGCCCAGCCGGTCGGCGGCCTCCTGCTCCGTGCGCTGTCCGCCGTGGGTCATGGCGTGGAGCACGGCGCTGCGGGGGGATTTCCGGCGGCGGGGACGGGAGTCCCGCAGGAAGGTCCGCCGGGCCAGCAGCACCAGAAAGTCCAGCGCGTCGCACACGGCCCGCAGCACCACGTTCAGCAGCCGGTACAGCCCCCGGATAGCCGGGCGGTATACCCGGTCCTCCAGGCTCAGCCAGCGGGGCCAGCGCTCCAGGTACACCACCTGGCCCTCCCGGCGGTCCATAAGCACCAGGCGGATGAACAGGAAGTACACCGCCATGCCGATGGTCAGGGAGATGGCCACGCCCTTGAGATTTTCCCAGGCCAGATAATGGACGGCGTGGCCGAAGGGGTGCCCGCCCACAAAGGGCAGGGCCAGGGCGGCCACCGGCTCCGCCAGCACATGGGGCAGCAGTCCCAGCACCGGCAGCGGCAGGGCCGCCAGGATCAGCGCCGCCGTGGTGGCGGGGGTGCCCCAGGTCCTGCCGGTGGAGGCGGCGGGCTTCTGCCAGAACAGCGCCGCGTAGATTTTGGTCAGATACGCCGCCGTCAGGCCGCCGGAGAACAGGAACAGCCATTCCACCGCCGTGACGCCCAGACTGCCGCTTTCGGCGGCCAGCTCCACCAGGGATTCGTGGACCAGGGTCTTGCTGATATACCCCAGGAAGCCCGGGATACCCGCCAGGGAGCAGGCCCCGCACAGAAACAGGATATGCAGCAGGGGCTTGCCCCGGCCGAAGCCCCGGATCTGGTTCAGGTCCAGGGCGTGGGTGTTGCAGTATACCACGCCGGCCAGCAGAAACAGGGTCAGCTTCACCAGGGAGTGGTTCATCATATACAGCACCGTGCCGTGGGCGGCCAGGGCGTTGTGCTGCCCCAGCAGGGACAGGGCCGCCGTGCCCACCAGGATGAACCCGATCTGGGACAGGGAGGAGCAGGCCAGGATATACTTGAGGTTGTTGGAGAACACGGCGATGGCCGCGCCCAGCACCATGGTCACCGCGCCCAGCGCCAGCAGCAGGACGCCCCACCGGTGCTCGCCGGGGAGAAGGTCCGCCGTGATGATCAGGGCACCGAAGATGCCCGCCTTGGTGAGGACGCCGGACAGCAGGGCGCTGGCCGGGGCCGGGGCCACCGGGTGGGCCTTGGGCAGCCAGATGTGCAGCGGGAACACGCCCGCCTTGGCCGCGAAGCCGAAGAAGATGCACAGCGCCGCCGCCCACAGCTGGGAGCGGTCCGCCACCCCGGCGCAGAGGCCGGGCAGGTCGGCAATGACCAGGGTGCCGGTAAGGCGGTACAGCAGGAACAGGCCCATCAGGGTCACAAGGCCGCCCAGCACCGCAATGGTCAGATAGGTCTTTCCCGCGTCCAGGGCATCGGGGGACTCCTCCTGCACCACCCAGGCATAGGAGCTGAGGCTCATCAGTTCGAAGAACAGGAAGGTGGTGTACAGGTCCGCCGACAGGAACACGCCCATGGTGAAGCTCAGGCACAGCAGGAAGAAGAAGTGGTAGCGCCGCAGATGGTGGTGGCCCCGGAAATACTGGGGCGTCAGCAGGGCCGACACGAACCACATGAAGCTCACCACCAGCCCATAGATGCACCGGAAGCCGTCCAGGGTGAAGTGGATGCCGCACAGGGGGATATCCAGGGATTCGCCGAACCGGGTGCACACCGCCAGCACCATCACAAGAAGCGTCAGCCCCGTGACGGCGCAGGACCAGCGGCCCAGCCCGGATTCGCTTTCGCTGCGGGTCAGCAGCAGGGGAAGGGCCCCCGCCAGGGGCAGCAGGATCAGAAGAAGCAGCATCACAGGCCCACCGCCTTTCCGATCACGTCCAGCAGCCACTGGGGGAACAGGCCCATCACCAGGCAGGCCGCCGCCAGGATGGCGGTGGGGACAGTCATCATCCAGCCCGCCTCATGAGCGGAGCCCTCCGGAATGGCCGGGACCTCCGTCCGGGGGAACCAGGCCTTCAGCACCACCTGGAACATATACACCGCCGTCAGCAGGGCCGACACCAGCAGAGCTGCGAAGCCCACCAGCGGCAGCCAGCCGCCGATATCCACCGCCGCCCGGGCGATGTACCACTTGCTGACAAAGCCGTTGAAGGGGGGGATGCCCGTCAGGGCGCAGGCCGCCGCCGTGAAGCAGGCGAAGGTCACCGGCATATACCGGGCCAGGCCCTCCAGCTGGGGCACATACTCCCGGTGGGCGTAGTGCAGCACCGCACCGGCGGTGAAGAAGGCCATGATCTTCACCACCGAGTGGACGATCAGGTGCAGGAACGAGGCGGCCAGGGCCTGGGTGGTCATCAGGGCGGCGGCAAACAGAATGTACGACAGGTTCGACACCGTGGAATAGGCCAGCCGCAGCTTGAAATGCCGCTGCTTCAGGGACATACAGGAGCCGTATACGATGGTGATGATGGGCAGCAGCAGCGCCAGCTGCTGGGCCCAGGTACCGGCCAGCACCTCCGTGCCGAAGCTGTAATAGATCAGGCGGATGCAGGCGAAGGCGCCGGCCTTTACCACGGCCACCGCGTGGAGCAGGGCCGTGACGGGGGTGGGGGCCACCGCCGCCGAGGGGAGCCAGCCGTGCAGCGGCCAGATGGCGGCCTTGACCCCGAAGCCCACAAAGGACAGGGCAAACACCGCCAGCAGCATGGACAGATCTCCGTCATAGCCTGCCAGATGGCCGCCCAGGGTGAAGTCCACCGCATCGTGGATGGCCAGGAACACCAGGCCGATAAACGCCAGGGCCGCGCCGGAGATGGAGTAGACCAGGTACTTGATGCCCGCCTTTTTGGCGGCCTTGGTCATGGGCTGCATCACCAGCGGCAGGGTGGCCAGGGTCAGCAGCTCATAGAACAGGTACATGGTCATCATATTGGCGGAGAAGGCGATGCCCAGGGTCACGCCGAAGGAGGCCGTGAAGAAAGCCCAGAACATATGCAGATGCTTCTCGTGGCGCATGTAGTCAAAGCCATAGAGCATGGTGAAGGGCCAGAGGGTGGCCGACAGTCCGGCAAACAGCCGGGCCGCGCCGTCCATGCGGAAGGCGATGGTCAGCCGGTGGGAAAAGTGCAGCAGGGTGAAGGTGCCGTCATCGCACAGGAGGATGGCCGCCCAGGCCAAGGCCGTGGTGCCCAGGATCAGGAGGCTGTATACCAGGCGGCGGCAGCTCTCGCTGCGGATGGGCAGGAAATAGGACAGCAGACCCAGCACCAGCGGCAGAAACACCGGCAGCAGGAGAAGGATTCCGTTCATATGGCGCACCTCCTTACAGAATGGACCCGGTGATGTGCTCCATCACGGGGACAGTGATGCCGGACAGCAGGCCCAGGATCAGGCTGGCTGCGGCGAACAGTGCCAGGGACAGCACCAGCAGCAGCGGCTCCCGGACCCGGCTCTGGGCCGGGAAATCCTGCCCCGGAAAGAAGGCGCGGCACAGCGGCGGAAACAGATAGGCTGCCGTCAAAAGCGCCGAGATCAGCAGCACCGCCGGAATGATATAGCACAGGGGGGCGGACATGCCGTCCAGGGCTCCCAGAGCCAGATACCATTTGCTGAAGAAGCCGCCGAAGGGGGGGATGCCCACCAGGGACAGAGCCAGGGCGGCGAAGCAGCCCATGGTGACGGGGATCCGGCGGCCCAGACCCGGGAAGCCGTCGATGGTTTCCGTGCCCGTCAGGAAAATGATGGAGCCGGCGGACTGGAACACGCCGATCTTGGCCAGGGCGTGGAACAGCAGCTGCAAAAGCCCCCCCAGCAGACCCACCGGAGTCATAAGGAATACGCCCAGCAGCACGTAGGAGATCTGGGAAATGCTGGAATAGGCCAGACGCTTTTTCAGGCCGTTTTCCGTGCAGCCCATAAACGAGCCCATGAAAATGGTCACCAGGGTCAGAACGATGCACACGGTCTGGACCCAGGTGCCCCGCAGGGCCTCCGCGCCCACGGTGAAGTAAATGACCCGGATGGCGGCGATGGCCCCCACCTTGGCGATGATGCCGGAGAGCAGAGCATGGGCCGGAGCCGGGGCCACGGGATGGGCCGAGGGCAGCCAGTTGTGCAGGGGGTACAGACCCGCCTTGGCCCCGAAGCCCAGCAGCATCAGAAATGACGCAGCCAGCAGGGTAGGAGAGAGAGTCTGGAAATATCCGCCACGGATGAAGGCCAGGGAGGACTGCTGGGCCAGCAGCACCACGCCGAACAGGGCGATGAAGCCGCCGCAGACGGAGTAGTACAGGTATTTTACCGCGCCTAGCAGGGCCTTGGGACGCTGGGTGTGCAGCACCAGGGGGAACGACAGCAGGGTGGTTAGCTCATAAAACAGGTATAGAGTCACCAGGTCTGCCGCCAGGGCGGCGCCCAGCACCGCCGCCTCCGTCAGCATCAGGAACACATAGAAACGGGGATGATGCCCCTCGTGGGTCATGTAGACGGCAGCGTAGGGGATGGTCAGCAGCCAGCACACGGCGGTCAGCAGACAGAAGAACCGGCCCAGGCCGTCCAGCCGCAGGGAAAACGTCAGGTCGGCGGTCATGCGCCACACCGGTGTGGCCGTGTCGCCCAGGGTGCAGGCACCAATCAGCAGCGCAAGCAGCAGGGCCTGGCCCACGGCTAGGATCACCGTGCGGGCCCGGTCATTCCGGATCAGGCTCAGGGCCGCCATAGCCAGCGGCAGCAGGAGGATGAGATACAGCATATTCGATTCCTCCCTTTCTCACTGACAGAACAGGTCCATGCCCTGGCGGAACAGATCCATGAGCCCATAGGACCGCAGGCCAACAGCGATGTTCAGGGCCGCAAACACCAGGCCCGGCACGGCGGCCCATTTCAGGCGGCGGTCCCGCTTTTCTCCGGCCTCCGGCACCCACAGAAGCAGCGTGGTATACAGGAAATACAGCACGTTCAGCAGGGTGGACAGGGCCAGCGCCAGCAGCACCGCCCAGGTCCGCCAGCCCATATGGAAGGCCGCGGCGGCAAAATACAGCTTGGGGATGAAGCCCGCGAAGATGGGAATGCCCACCATGGACAGGGCTCCCACGGTAAATACGCAGCCGGCAGCGGGGTCCCGGTGGGCGGCGCCCCGGAGGCTGTTGAAGTCCTGATGCCCGCCGGAGATGGCCATCAGGTCCGCACCGGACAGAAACAGCATGGGCTTGGTCAGGGCATGGGACACGACCTGGAACAGCACCGCCCCCAGGGCGGCAGGAACGCCGCCAGCAGCGCCGCCTGTGTCCCCATGCCCAGACCCATGTAGATATAGCCGATCTGGGCGGCGGAGGAGAAGGCAATCATGGTGGTCAGCCGCCGGGCGAAAATGGCGGAGACGGAGCCTGCGATCATGCCGCCGATGCCAAACAGCAGCAGCACCGTCTGGATACCCGAGGCGGCGAACACGTCGATACCGATGACCTGGTAGATGACCTTGATGAGAAACACGATATACCCCTTGGACACCACGCCGGACAGGATGCCAGAGGAGGCCGGGGTGGCCTGGCCGTAGGTATCCGGCATCCACAGGTGGAAGGGGAACAGGCCGCTTTTGATGGCCAGTCCCGCCGTTATCAGGCCCAGGGACATGGTCACGGAGAACCGGTGCCCGCCGGAGGCCCATAGGTCCGCGATGGCGGTGTGCAGCTGGGGGAACAGCAGGTGGCCGGTGACGGAATAGGTGAAGATGACGCCGATCAGGAACAGGCCGGAGCCCATCAGGGCGAAGATCATGTACCGGGCGGAGGCGATCAGGGCGCGCCCGCCCCGGCGCACCGACAGCAGGGCGCAGGAGGCGATGGTCAGCACCTCGATGAACACATAGCCGGTGAAAATGTCGTTGGTGTAGCACAGGGCCACCAGCGCCACATGGGCCAGGTCCACCATGACCCAATAGAGCTTCTGCTTGTCGGCTGGAACGTCCTGCAGGATGCGGCGCATACCGCCCAGCACGCTCAGCAGCATGACCCCGGCAAACAGCATGGCCAGGAAGGACTCCAGGATCCCTGCCGTCAGCTCGTTGCCCCAGGGGGCGGGGTAGTGACCCATCATATAGGAGTAGCGAACGTGGTGAACGGTGCAGTAGACCAGGAGGGAGCCCTGGAGCACCACGCTGGCAGACAGCAGGAAGATGCTCAGCCGCCGGGCCCACCGGGCGTTGGCGGCAAAGGACACCACGGCGCACACCAGGGACAGAATGATGGAGAAGAAGGGAAAATTCTGCACAAAGCTCATTGCTCGCCGTCCTCCTTCTGCCGCTTTTTGTGGGACATCATCATATACAGCTTGTCCATGTCCAGGGTGCGGTAGGTCTGGTAAATGCGGACGGTCAGGGACAGCATCACAGCCGACACACTGACGGACACCACGATGCCCGTCAGCACCAGGCCCGCGGGGATGGGGTTGACGTAGTGCTCCATAGAGGTGACGCCGTCCACGATGATGGGAACGGTGCGGCCGGTGATATAGCCCCGGTCCGCCAGCAGCAGGAACACGCCGGAATCCATAATGTCCAGGCCGATGACCTTTTTCAGCAGATTCCGGTCGAACAGCAGCATGCAGAAGCCGATGACGAACACCAGAATGGCCACCACCAGCTCATAGTTGGAAGCGAGGGCCTTCAGCATCACAGCTCCCCCCTTCTGAAATACATATAGAAGCTATACATGGTGCAGCACACCACGAAGCCCACGGCCACATTCAGGGGCAGGATCAGTCCGGCGGACAGGATGCGCCCGGGGGTGCCGGGGGAGATGATGGAGTGCAGGTGGTTGGCGCCGGTATAGAAGGAGTAGCTCTTGGCCAGGCAGTAAAAGCCCAGGGAGCACAGCACCACCGTCTGGAGCCGCCGGGGCCGCAGCACGGCGGAGGCCGCACCGTCGCCCCACACCATGGCAAACAGCATCAGTCCGGCCGCCAGAATGGAGCCGCCGGAGAAGCCGCCGCCGGGGGACAGGTGGCCGTTGAGCAGGATGTAAATGCCGAACACCAGGATCACCGGGATCAGGAACCTGCACATGGGGGCCACAATGGGGTCCGAGGCATAGTCCACCACGTCGGGCTGCCGGAGCCAGCGCTTTTTGCCGGAGCGGTTGAGCAGGATGGTCACGGCGCACATGGCGGTGAACAGCACAAAGGATTCGCCCAGGGTATCGAAGGCACGGTAGTCCAGGATCATGCCCGCCACGGTGTTCACCGCGCCGGTCTCCTCCGTGCCCTGCTCCACATAGCGCCGGGCCACCTCGTTGACGGTGGGGGCGGTGTCGGAGCCGTAGGGGGGCAGGTCCGCCGCCGTCAGCAGCATGAGGGCCGACAGCACCACGCACAGAAGGCCTGCCAGCACGTTGTACAGCCGCAGGGACCGGTGGACTCCCTGCTCCACCAGCGTCCGGTCCCGGCGGGGGGTCGGATGAGCGGAGACGTTTTCAGCCGGACACTCCGGAGGCTCCTTTTGCAGCTGCTCGGACAGGTCCAGGCCGCCGTGGAGCCAGAGCTGCACCAGGGAGGGCTCAGAGGGTGTCGTCATGGTGGTCCTCCTCTCTGCGGGCCTCGTGCTCCGCGTCCTTGTCAATGAGGTTGATACGCCGCAGGGTCAGGAAGAACAGGATGCCTGTGATCCCCGCGCCCACGGCGGCCTCGGTGATGGCCAGGTCCGGGGATTCCAGCAGCAGCCACACCACGGACATGATAATGGAATAGGCCATATAGATGATAACAGCCCGCATGGGCTTTCGCACCAGCGCCGTGGCCACGGCGCAGATCACCAGCCCCGCCAGCAGGAGAATGCGGAAGGTCGTGCTCATGCTCTGTCCTCCTGTTCTCCGTCGGGCAGCTCCAGGTGCTGCTCCAGATTCTGGTTCACCCGGTACTCAAACTGGGCCAGCATATGGCCAGACAGGGGAGAGGTGCACCACTGGAGGATCACCATCAGCAGCAGCTTCCACAGCACCGGGCGCAGGCCCACCGCCAGCATCACCGCCAGCACCAGCAGGGAAAGACCCAGGGTGTCGGCTATGGAGGCGGCATGGAGCCGGTTCAGGGAAAAGTCAAAGCGGAACAGGCCCACGATGGCGGTCAGCAGGGCGAAGCACCCGGCCAGCACGCACAGAGCCGCCAGGCCGAAGCGGATCCATTCACCGATCATGCGATTCGTCCTCCCTCTCGTCCTGCCGCTTGTACTGGTACAGGTTGATGTAAATGCGGCACAGCAGCATCACCGCGATAAACGACAGCACCACATACACGATGGCCACGTCCACCAGGTAGTCCTCCCCCAGCAGATAGGCCAGGATGGCGATGATAATGGCCACCAGCGTGCCGGTAAGGTTGATGCCGATGATGCGGTCCACCGTCAGCCTGGCCCGGATGATATACACCATCACTGCCAGCAGGCCCAGACCCAGAAGCACCAGAGCGCCCCAGAACAGATCGTGATAGCACTGTTGGATCAGTTCCATTCCGGGCCCTCCATTTTCCGCAGGAGCCGGGTCAGACTCCAATCCGGGATGTCGGCGGCATGAGCCTTATTCAGGCACAGCACCAGGTAGTCCTCTCCTTCCTGGCGCACCGTCACAGTGCCGGGGGTCAGGGTGATGGAGTTGGACAGCAGCATCCGGGAGACGGGCTTTTCCAGGGGCGCGTGGACCCGGACGATGGCAGGGTGATAGTCCGGCTTCCGGGACCAGATCACCCGCATCACAGCCAGGTTGGCCCGGATGATCTCCCGCACAAGGATCGCACCGTAGACAACATAGCCGCCCAGGCGCTTCAGAAAACGCCGCTCCGTCTGAGGCCGGCAGCCCAGGGCAGCCACGCAGAACGCGTAGACCGCCGCCGTGACCACCACGCCGAACAGGCAGATCTCCAGCGTGACTTTTCCGTTCAGGATCAGCCACAGCAGGAACAAAAAGATACACATGACCATGGGGGTTCCTCATTCCTCTCTCACACACATAGCGTGAATGTTAAGATTTTTTCGCACACGGCGCAAAAAACTTCATACAAAAGTTATTTTACCATGTATGCAGAAATAAAGTCAATAAAAACCGGGAATTTGCCGGGAAAAGATGAAAAAGCCGTCAATTGGCGTGCATAATTTCCCAAACGTGTCCCGCGCCGCAGCGCCTGCCCGGTCAGATATTTCCAATCCGAAAAATGTAGCAATTGCAACAGACAAATACCGGATTCCGGCGTATACTGCCGGATATACCATAAAATAAGGAGGAATCATTTCATGATTCGCAGGATCATTCACATAGACCAGGACAAGTGCAACGGCTGCGGGGCCTGCGCCAGGGCCTGCCACGAGGGCGCCATCGACATGGTGGACGGCAAGGCTAAGCTCATGCGGGAGCACTACTGCGACGGGCTGGGGGACTGCCTGCCGGCCTGTCCCACCGGGGCCATTACCTTTGAGGAGCGGGAGGCTCCCGCCTATGACGAGGCGGCGGTGAAGGCGGCTCAGGCCGCCAGGAACCGGCCCCATACCGGCTGCCCCGGCGCGGCCATCCGCCAGCTGGCCCACAAGAAGCCCGCACCGCCGGCCCCCGGCCGGGAGACGGAGAGTCAGCTGACCAACTGGCCGGTGCAGATCAAGCTGGTCCCCACCCGCGCCCCGTATTTCGAGGGGGCGGAGCTGCTGATCGCGGCGGACTGCACGGCCTTCACCTATGCCGACTTCCACAGCCGGTTCCTGGCGGGCCGGGTATGCCTCATCGGCTGCCCCAAGCTGGACGGCGTGGACTACACCGAGAAGCTGGCGGAGATCCTCCGCAGCAACAACATCCGCTCCGTGACGGTGCTGCGGATGGAGGTGCCCTGCTGCGGCGGGCTGGAGATGGCCGCCCGGCGGGCCCTGGAGCAGTGCGGCCGGGACCTGCCCTGGCAGGTGTGCACCGTCCACATCGACGGCACGGTGACGAAAAACTGAAAAGCCGCAACAAGTGCGTCCCGGACATCCGGGGCGCACTTTGCACGTCAGGCCCCGCTCCGGCATAGACTGCCCTGTGAGGAGGTATATGCATGGACCATGAACTTTTGCTGGCCCGCTCCATCACACAGGCTCAGCACATGGTGCGCTCCCTTGGCGGCTGCGGCATCCGGAGCGCGCTGATGCGCGCCCCTGTGGGACTGACGGACCGGGGCTGCGCCTACGGGGTGCGGCTGCGGCCCGGGACGCTGGAGGCGGCTCTGACCTGTTTGCAGGCGGCGGGGATCAAGCCCCTGGCCGTCTATCATCATACCCGGGAGGGCTATCGGGAGGCGGCGCAATGATCTATTTCGACGCCGGGGCCACTACCCTGGAAAAACCCGCCGCCGTGGGTCGGGCCATGGCCCGGGCGGCACACACCATGAGCTCCCCGGGCCGGGGGAGCTATCCGGCCTCCCGCCTGGCCGGGGAGACGGCCTATCTGTGCCGCCAGGAGGCGGCGGAGCTGCTGGGGGTTCCCCAGCCGGAAAACGTCGTCATCACCGGAAGCGCCACCCATGGCCTGAACCTGGCTATCCGGTCTTTGCTGGGTCCCGGGGACCGGGTGGTGATCTCCGGATATGAGCACAACGCCGTCACCCGGCCCCTGCACGCCATCCCGGGGCTTTCCGTGACGGTGATCGACACGCCGCCCTTCCGGCCGGACCTGGCGGCGGAGGAATTTTGCCGGGCCATCCGGCAGAAGCGGCCCCGGGCCGTGATCTGCACCCACGTTTCCAACGTATTCGGGGCGGTGCTGCCGGTGGAGGACATCGCCCGATGCTGCCGGGAGACGGATACGCCCCTGATCGTGGACGCCTCCCAGTCGGCGGGGGTGCTGCCGGTGGACCTGGCCGGGTGGGGGGCGGCCTTTGTGGCCATGCCCGGTCACAAGGGCCTGTACGGCCCCCAGGGCACGGGACTGCTGTTGTGCGGGGCGGAGGGGAAGCCCCTGCTCTACGGCGGCACCGGCAGCATGTCCCGCCTGCAGGATATGCCCCCGGACCTGCCGGACCGGCTGGAGCCCGGGACCCACAATATGCCGGGCATCGCGGGACTGCTGGAGGGCATCCGGTTCGTCCGGCGGCAGGGGGTGGAGAGCATCGCCGCCCGGGAGCGGCAGGTGGCCCTGCGGGCCGCCCGGGGCCTGGAGAGTCTGCCGGGGGTCCGGGTGCTCTGGGACGGGGACTTCCGGAACCAGACCGGCGTGGTGTCCTTCGTGACGGAGGGCCGGGACTGCGAGGCGGTGGGGGAGGCCCTGGCCCGGCGGGGCATCGCCCTGCGGGCGGGGCTTCACTGCGCGCCCCTGGCCCATCGCACGGCGGGGACGCTGGAAACCGGAACCCTGCGGCTGAGCACGTCGTTTTTCAATACGCCGGACCAGGCAGACCGCCTGGTGTGGGCCGTGTCCCGGGTGCTTCGTGAAAATGTAGAGCTTTGACAGACGTTTTTGTTGCATTTTCCCAATAAATTTTATATAATGTAAAATACGTATTGGTATGTGCAAGGAAGGGACGCCTGAAATGGAAGCAATTGTATCTGTATTGGAGCGGGCCGGGCGGTATCTGTCGCTGATCCGGCCCATGGACGTGCTGGACGTGGCCATTATCGCCTATCTGGTGTATAAGATCCTCTGTCTGGTGCGCAGCACCCGGGCGGAGAATATCCTCAAGGGCGTGGCGATCTTTCTGGTGGCCCTGTGGCTGTCGTCCCCGGCGGCCCTGAATCTGCGGGGCGTGAACTATATCCTCAGCCACATGGTGGAGTGGGGCGTTCTGGCCCTGATCATCCTGTTCCAGCCGGAGATCCGCCAGCTGCTGGAGAAGGTGGGCAGCCGGAACATCCGCCTGCTGCGCATTTTCCAGCCGGAGCAGCAGTCCACCGAGCTGGAGCGGGCCATCGACCAGACCGTGGCGGCCTGCACCGACATGGCCAAGACCCGCACGGGGGTGCTGATCGTGTTCGAGCGGAAGCTGCTGCTGGACGAGATCGTCCGCAGCGGCACCACCCTGGACGCGGCGGTGTCCAGCGAACTGCTGAAGAACATCTTCTTCGTGAAGGCCCCCATGCACGACGGCGCCGTTATCATCCGGCAGGGCCGGATCCTGGGCGCCGGGTGCATGCTGCCGCTGTCCAAGAATGTGAATCTCAGCCGGGACCTGGGTATGCGCCACCGGGCGGGCATCGGCATGAGCGAAAACTCCGACGCGGTGGTGGTCATCGTGTCGGAGGAGACAGGCTCCATCTCCGTGGCCATCGGCGGCATGCTGAAGCGGCACCTGATGCCGGAGACGCTCCGGCAGCTGCTGCGCAACGAGCTGATGCCCCAGCCGGAGGAGGAGCCGGACAAGCCCCGCCTGTCCCTGCGGGAGCTGCTGCACGCCCATAGAAAGGGGGAGCAGAATGGAAACCAAGACTAACACCAACCAGAATCCCGACAAGAGCCGCAAGGTCATCCGCATCGTCATCTCCATCCTGGTGGCCATCGCCCTGTGGGTCTATGTAGACCGGGGGCTTTCCGTGGAGGTGACCATGAAGGTCAACAACGTCCCCGTGGAGTTTTCCGGCGAGGACACCAGCCTGGCCGAAAAGAATCTGATGCTGCTGTCGGGCTATGACACCACCATCGACCTGGTGCTCAAGGGTCCCCGCAGCGAGCTGTTCAAGCTGGACAAGAGCAAGGTCCGCATCGTGGCGGACACCAGCACCATTCAGGAGACCGGGCAGCAGACCCTGTCGTACCAGGTGTACTTCCAGGACGACATCCAGCGCAGCAAAATTTCCGTGGATCACGCCAGCGCCTACAGCGTCACCGTCACCGTGGGCGAGATGGACAGCAAGACCGTGCCCATCCGCTGCGACGTCGTGGGCAGCACCGCCAAGGGCTTCACCGCCGGGGAGCTGACCCTGGATCCGGCGGAGCTGAACCTGCGGGGCCAGCGGGACGATCTGCTGAACATCGCCTATGCCAAGGTGACGCTGGACATTTCCGGCGCCGACCGCACCGTGGTCCAGGCCCTGGAGTGGGAGCTGTATGACTATAACGACATCAAGATCGACAACCCCGCCGTCCGCTCCAAGGTGAAGACCGTGCAGGCTACCCTGCCGGTAAAGACCTCCAAGGAGGTGGATCTGGTGGTCAACTTCGTCCCCGCCGCCGGGTCCACTCTGGACACGATGCAGTATACCGTGTCCCCGGACAAGGTGACCCTGGTGGGCGAGAAGGATGTGCTGGACACCATCGACGCCATCGTGCTGGACACCCTGTACCTGCAGGACCTCCAGCCCTCCCAGAGCCTGACCTACAGCGTCACCGCCCCGGAGGGCACCACCCTGGCGGAGAACGTGGGCCCGGTCACCGTGACCATCGTGGTCACGGGGGTCACGGAGCGCAATGTCACCGTGACGGCCTTCAACTGCGAAAACGTGCCGGAGGGCTTCTCCGCCGTGCCGGTGACCGAGAGCCTGAACATCCTCCTGCGGGGCCTGGAGAGCGAGATGGCCCAGATCACCGCAGAGGACCTGCGCATTACCGTGGACCTCAGCGGTATCACGGAGCCGGGGGTCCACACGGTGCCGGTGACGGTGCAGGTGGCCAACTACGCCAACGTGGGCGTCAAGGGCTCGTATCAGATCGTGGTGGACGTGGAGCGTCTGCCGTAACAGAGATTTTCCCCAAGCGAAAGGACTGAGCAAAATGACACAAGTGGCAACTGTTGAAAAGATCCTTCGGGACGGATATGTGCAGATTTCCGTGCCCCGCAAGTCCGCCTGCGGACACGACTGCGAGGAATGCGCCGGCTGCGGCATGACCGGGGCCTCCGTCTATGCCGAGGCCCGGGACCCCGTGGGGGTCCGCCCCGGAGACAAGGTGGTGGTGGAAAGCTCCACCCGGGCCATCCTGGCGGTGACCTGGCTGGTATATATGCTGCCGGTGGTGTTTTTCCTGCTGGGCTACTTCCTGTCGGCGGGGCTGACGGAGGGCTGGCGCTATGCCGTGGCCATTGCGGCGGCGGCGGTGTCGTTTATCCCCATCAAGCTGTATGACGGCTATGCCCGGAAGCGGGACACCCTGACCTATACCATCGTCCGGGAGTTCTGATGTTCGGTTATGTGCGGCCGTCGGACGGACATCTGACGGCGGAGGACAAGCAGCGGTTCCAGGCGGCTTACTGCGGCCTGTGCCGCAGCCTGGGCCGGAGATACGGCCTGGCGGCCCGGATGATCCTGAACTATGACCTGGCCTTTCTGGCCATGCTGCTGTCCCGGGAGCCGGAGTGCCCCACGGCGCACTGCCGGTGCCCGGCCCACCCCATCCGGGGCTGCGACGCCCTGGAGCGGCAGGACGCCTTCGACGCGGCGGCGGACCTGAGCGTGATCCTCACCTGGTGGCAGCTGACCGACGGCGTGGCGGACCACGGCTTTTTCCGGGGGCTGCCGTACCGCGCGGCCCTGCTCCTGCTGGCCCGGGCCTATCGGAAGGCCCGGGCGGCCCGGCTTCGATGAGCGGACCCGGGCCTACCTGGAGGAGCTGGCCCGGCTGGAAGGGGAGAGGTGCCCCTCCATGGACCGGGCGGCGGACGCCTTTGCGGCGCTGCTGGCCGGTGCGGCGGAGGAGGAACCGGACCCGGTGCGCCGCCGGGTGCTGGAGCAGCTGCTGTACCACCTGGGCCGCTGGATCTATCTGGTGGACGCGGCGGACGATCTGAAAAAGGATGTAAAGTCCGGTAGCTATAACCCGCTGGTCTACCGATTTCACGCCGAAGGCGGCACGCTGACGGCGGAGGACCGGGCGGCCCTGGCCGCCACCCTGGACAGCTCCGTCCGGGCCATGGCCGCCGCCTTTGAACTGGCGGATTTCGGCCCCTGGCGGGCCATTATCGAGAGTGTTGTATACGAGGGCCTGTACGCGGTGGGCGCGGCGGTGCTGAACGGCACTTTCCGCAAAGGACACAGAAGAAAACAACGAAAGGCAGGCGCCTGATATGCGCGATCCCTATCAGGTGCTGGGCATCCCCAGCACCGCCACAGACGAAGAAGTGAAGAAAGCCTACCGGAACCTGGCCCGGAAATACCACCCCGACAACTACCACGACAATCCCTTAGAGGACCTGGCCCAGGAGCGGATGAAGGAGATCAACGAGGCCTACGAGACCATCCGCAATCAGCGCAAGGCCGCCCAGTCCGGCGGCCAGAGCGGCTGCGGCTCCGGTTACAATCCCGGCTACGGCGCGGGGTACAATACCGGCTATAACACCGGCTACAGCGGCGCCTACGGCGCTGCGTGGCAGCGGATCCGGCTGGCCATCTCCCAGGGGAACCTGAACCTGGCGGAGGAGCTGCTCAACGCCCAGACGGATCACAACGGGGAGTGGAACTTCCTGAAGGGGGCCGTGTGCTATAAGCGGGGCTGGATGGACGAGGCCCGGCGCTATTACGAGACGGCGGTGCAGATGGACCCGGGCAACGCGGAATATCAGCGGGCCCTGGATATGATAAACGGAAACGGCGCGGCGTACCGCCCCAACGGCTACGGGCACGTTACCACCGGCAGCTGCGCCGGGGACAATTGCAGCAGCCTGTGCGCTGCCTGCGCCTGTATGAACTGCCTGTTTGGCAGCGGCGGATATTTCTTCTGCTGCTGAGGGACGATAGATAGGAGGAGTTTACATTGGTCAAAAGCATGACCGGCTACGGCCGGGCCAGAGAGACCCTGCACCAGCGGGACATCACCGTGGAGGTGCGGTCTGTCAACAACCGCTTCCTGGACTGCACGGTGAAAATGCCCCGTGCCTACGTCTTTGCCGAGGACGCCGTGAAGGCCCATGTCCGGAGCGCCGTGTCCCGGGGCAAGGTGGACGTGTTCGTCACCATCGACGCCAGCGCCGCGGACGTGTCCGTGGTGACGGTGAACCAGCCCCTGGCCCGGGGCTATTACCAGGCCCTGACCCAGCTGAAGAGCATGTTCTACCTGGAGGGGGATGTGACCCCCATGACCCTTGCCAAGCTGCCGGACGTTCTCACCGTCACCAAGGCCGAGGAGGACCTGGAGACCGTGGCCGCCGACATCTGCCAGGTGCTGGATAAGGCCCTGGCCGCGTACAATACCATGCGTGCCGTGGAGGGCCGCCGCCTGGCGGAGGACATCGCGGGCCGCCTGGTGACCATTGAGACCGCCGTGGGCCGGGTGGAGCGGCAGTCGCCCCAGACCGTGTCCGCCTATCGGGAGCGGCTGGAGAAGAAAATGCGGGAGGTGCTGGCCTCCACCACCATGGACGAGGGGCGCATCCTCACCGAGGCCGCCATCTTCGCCGACAAGGTGGCCGTGGACGAGGAGACCGTCCGCCTGCGCAGCCATGTGGCCCAGCTGCGGACCATGCTGCAGGCCCAGCGGCCCACCGGCAAGGACATGGACTTCCTGATGCAGGAGTTCAACCGCGAGTGCAACACCATCGGCTCCAAGTGCAACGACCTGGCCGTGACCCAGGACGTGGTGGCCATGAAGGCCGAGGTGGAGAAGATCCGCGAGCAGGTGCAGAACATCGAGTAAGGGAGGGACCGCTGTGCAGCTGGTGAATATCGGCTTCGGCAATCTGGTGTCCGTGGGACGGCTCATCGCCGTGGTGAGCCCGGATTCCGCCCCCATCAAGCGGCTGATCCAGGAGTCCCGGGACCGGGGTATGCTCATTGATGCCACCTACGGCCGCAAAACGGCGGCGGTGCTGGTGATGGACAGCGACCATGTGGTGCTCTCCGCCCTGCCGGCGGAGAAGCTGGGCCCCCGCCTGGGCCTGTCGGCGGAGGATTTCATGCAGGAGGAGATCTGATTTTGGAAAAGCAAGGCAAAATATTCATCCTTTCCGGCCCGTCCGGGTGCGGAAAGGGCACGGTGCTCAAAAGCGCCATGAGGGAGCATCCGGACATGTTTCTGTCCGTGTCCGCCACCACCCGCGGACCCCGCCAGGGTGAGATAGACGGTGTACACTATCACTTCATCGACGACGACGCGTTCCTGAAGATGATCGACCGGGATCAGCTGCTGGAGCACGCGGGCTATGCCGGGAATTTTTACGGCACCCCCCGCATCCCCGTGGACGAGGCCCTGTCCGCTCGGGCAGCATGCGCACGGTGCAGCACGCGCTGGATCAGGGCCGGGACGTGATGCTGGAGATCGACGTGCAGGGGGCCCAGCAGATTTATGCCAAGCGGCCCGACGCCGTGCGCATCTTCCTGGCTCCGCCCTCCTGGTCGGAACTGGAGCGCCGCCTGGTGAACCGGGGCACCGACTCCGCCGACAAGATCCGCCAGCGGCTGACCCGGGCCCGGGACGAGATGGCCCTGGCCGTGGATTACGACTATTTCATCATCAACGACGACGTGGAGCGCGCCGCCGCTGAGCTCAATGATATCTTCCGCGTGGAGCACTTCAAGCCCGCCGAGCGGATGCATTTGGTAAAGGACTAAAAATTTTTTCTGATAAAGGACGGTAATGCTATTATGATGCTCTATCCCGCTATGAACAAGCTGACCCAGTACATTCCCAACCGCTATATGATGGTGAACGTGGTGGCCCGCCGGGCCCGCCAGATCGCCATCGAGGCCCAGCGCCGCGACGAGCCCCTGGACGAGAAGCCCGTGACCCTGGCCATCAACGAGGTGGCCGAGGGCCGCTTCGATGCCAAGTCCATCGACACCGCCATCTCCGACGAGGCGTGACGGGACAGAAGGGGGAATCGCCATGCCGCAGATCGCCAAGGTGGCTGTGGCGGCGGCAACCTATGCCATTGACAAGCCTTACGACTATCTGATCCCCCAGGGGACGGACATCGCCGTGGGCATGCGGGTGCTGGCGCCCTTCGGGCGGGGCAACCGCGTCAGCGAGGGGGTCGTGCTGGCCCTGGGGCAGGGGGTGCCGGACAAACCCATCAAGCCCATCCGGTCCGTGGTGGACCGGGAGCCCGTCATCACGGACCGGGAGATCCGCCTGGCCCTGTGGATGCGGGAGCGGTATTTCTGCACGTTTTACGACGCCATCCGCACCATCCTGCCCGCCGCTGTGTGGTACAGCTATCGGGAGATGTGGTCCCTGACCGGGGAGCCCCTGCCGGAGGACCTGTCGGAGCGGGAGGCGGCGGCCTGCCGCCTGCTGCAGGACGGCCCCATGGAGCGGGACGACCTGTGCGCCGCCCTGGGGGAGACCGGAGGGCGGGTGCTGTCGGCCCTGAAAAAGCGGGGACTGCTGCAGATGGAGCCCCAGGGCTCCCGGAAGGTCCAGGACCGGGTGGTGCAGATCGCCTGCCTGGCCCTGGAGCCGGAGGAGGCCCTGGAGCGGATGGAGCGGAAGAAAAAATCCGCCGCCCGGCAGTATGACGCCGTGGCCTTCCTGGCCAAATACGGCGACGCCGTGGTGCAGGAGCTGTGCTACTACACCGGCGTGTCCCGGCAGGGCATCAGGAGCCTGGAGCGGGCGGGGCTGGTGTCCCTGCGCAGCCAGGAGGAGTACCGCATCTCCCGCCGGGACTATGACGCGGCGGCGGAGGAGATCACCCTCAACGATGAGCAGCAGCGGGCCTATGACGAGATCCTGGCCCAGTGCCGTGATGGCCGCCCCGGCGTCACCCTTTTGCAGGGGGTCACCGGCAGCGGCAAGACCCTGGTGTATATCCGCCTGGCCCAGACTCTGCTGGCCCAGGGCCGTTCCGTGATGATCCTGGTGCCGGAAATCGCCCTGACGCCCCAGATGATGGCGCGGTTTTCCGCCTACTTCGGGGACCAGGTGGCCCTGCTGCACAGCGGCCTGCGGCTGACGGAGCGGTACGACCAGTGGAAGCGCATCCGCCGGGGAGAGGCACACATCGTGCTGGGTACCCGGTCGGCGGTGTTCGCCCCGCTGGAGAACCTGGGGCTGATCATCCTGGACGAGGAGCAGGAGAGCTCCTACGAATCCGAAAATCCCCCCTGCTATCACGCAAGGGATATCGCCAAATACCGCTGTTTCCGGGAAAATGCCCGGCTCTTGCTGGGTTCGGCCACCCCCACGGTGGAAACGGCGTATTACGCCCGCCGGGGGGACTATCAGCTGGCGCTGCTGCGGCGGCGCTACAACGCCCACCGGATGCCCCGGGTGATCCTGGCGGATATGCGCCGGGAGCTGCGGGACGGCAACGCCGGCTGCATCAGCCGGGAGCTGGCCCGGGAGCTGGAGAAGAATCTGGAGGCCGGGGAGCAGAGCATCCTGTTTCTCAACCGCCGGGGCAGCAGCCGGGAGCTGCTGTGCCCCCAGTGCGGCTATGTGCCCCAGTGCCCCCGGTGCAGCGTGTATCTGACCTATCACTCCGCCAACGGGCGGATGATGTGCCACTACTGCGGCTATTCCGAAAAAAGCAGTGAAGCCTGCCCGGAGTGCGGCGGCGCCATGAAGCACATCGGCGTGGGTACCCAGCGGGCGGAGGAGGAGCTGCACGCCCTGTTCCCGGAGGCAGAAATCCTCCGCATGGACGCCGACACCGTCAGCCAGGGACATGAGAAGATCCTCCGGGATTTCCAGGTGCGGCGGGTGCCCATCCTGCTGGGGACCCAGATGGTGGCCAAGGGACTGGACTTTGCCAATGTGACGCTGGTAGGCGTCCTGGCGGCGGATATGTCTCTGTATGTGGACCACTACCGGGCCTCGGAGCGGACCTTCAGCCTGCTGACCCAGGTGGTGGGCCGGGCCGGACGGGGGGACAAGCCCGGCCGGGCGGTGATCCAGACCTACACCCCCCAGAACGACGTGATCCTGGCCGCAGCGGACCAGGACTATGACCGGTTTTACGACGGCGAGATCCGCCTGCGGCAGCTGCGGCGGGACCCGCCCTTTGCCGACCAGTTTTTCATCACTGTCACCGGCCCCGAGGAGGGCCCGGTGCGCCGGGCCGCCGCGGGGCTGCGGGACGGACTGCGTTCCGCCGCCGGGCAGGAGCCCTATCGCGGCATGGCCCTGGATATCCTGGGCCCGGCCCCGGCTCCCGTGGTGAAGGTCAACAACCGCTACCGCTACCGGGTAACGGTGATCGGCCGCAACGACAAGACCCTGCGGGGCCTGCTGTCGGCGTTTATGAAGGAGTTTTCCCGGCGGCCGGAGCACAAAGCGCTGCATATTTACACCGATTGTAATCTGATGGACTGATAAAAGAGGTATACGACCATGGCATTGAGAAAAATCGTATTGCAGGGGGAGCCCTGCCTGACCAAGGTGTGCCGCCCGGTGACGGAGTTCAACGGCCGGCTTCACACCCTGCTGGACGACCTGAAGGACACGTTGCTGGACTCCGGCGGCGTGGGCCTGGCCGCGCCCCAGGTGGGCATTCTGCGCCGGGTTGTGATCGTGGATACCGGCGAGGAAATTCTGGAGCTGGTGAACCCAGAGCTGGTGGAGACCAGCGGCGAGCAGTGCGGCGCGGAGGGGTGCCTCAGCGTTCCGGGCAAGTACGGTCTGGTGAAGCGCCCCAACTATGCCAAGGTTCGCGCGCAGGACCGGAACGGTGAGTGGTTCGAGGCTGAGGGCGAGGAACTGATCGCCCGGTGCTTCTGCCATGAGCTGGATCATCTGGACGGCATCGTCTACACCGAGGTCATGGAGCGGTTCCTGACGGAGGAAGAACTGGAGCAAGAAAAGTAACGGAGGGATTATCCTTGCGCGTTGTGTTTATGGGTACGCCGGACATCGCGGCGACCTGCCTGAAAAAAATTCTGGCCGACGGCTTCGACGTGGTGGGCGTCTACACACAGCCTGACCGCCCCAAGGGACGGGGCATGAAGCTGGTGGCGTCCCCGGTGAAGGAGGTGGCGGTGGCTGCCGGAATTCCCGTATTCCAGCCGGAAAATTTCCGGGAGGAAGAGACGGTGGAGCAGCTCCGCGCCTTGCAGCCGGATATCTGCGCCGTGGTGGCCTATGGGCGCATTCTGCCCCAGAAGGTGCTGGACGTGCCGAAATACGGCTGCATCAACATCCATGCCAGCCTGCTGCCCAAATACCGCGGTTCCGCCCCCCATCAGTGGGCGG
>ENA-OOWZ01000265-OOWZ01000265.1-human-gut-metagenome-genome-assembly--contig:-NODE-265-length-28974-cov-7.945883_pt1 | contig 28974 bp, 18 predicted proteins | sample MGYA00241580_ERZ501329 | MGnify/ENA primary metagenome ERZ501329 (study PRJEB25962, sample SAMEA2042923) | human gut metagenome | biome: human gut; feature: human-associated habitat; material: faeces... | reverse complement strand
CGCCCGGCAGCAGGTCCGCCGCCGTTTCCGGCTGGTGCAGAAGCGCCAGCTTCCCCTGCCGGGACAGCCGCTTCACGGCGTATTCCAGGCGCAGGGCCTCTCCCCGGCCCTCCGTGCGCCAGACACCGGCCAACTCCCGGGGCGGATGGGACCGGGTATACCGGGCGCAGGCGGCGCCGCCGTCCCGGTGCTGCCGCATCCGGCGGCACAGGTCCGACGCCGTGCCGGTATACAGGGTGTCGTCCCGGCACCAGAGCATATAGACATAGTACATTCCCTCACCTCACTGCCCCCAGCATACCACGATCCGCCGCCGGGCGCAACGGTCACGCCGGGGGATCGTCGTGAAATTCGATGAATTTCAGGGCGTACAGGTCGCAGCCGGTGGAGAAGTTCCCCTGCCGCAGCACCAGATAGTCCGTGCCCACGGCCTCCAGGATGCCCTCCTGCCGCACCAGGCGGTACGAGCCCACCAGGAAGCTGGCGGACGCGCGGCGGCCAATGTTCCGGCCCAGCAGGTCCCGCAGGGAGCCGCCGCCGGAGTCAGAGGCGTTATGTATGTTCATGGCGCACCTCACACATACAGATTCCCCGCCGTCTCTCCGGCGCGGGTACTCCATCCTATGCCGGGGCGGGTGAATGCGTTTCTGAATGCATAGCGCAATGGGCAAAATTGGCCTTAGGAGATGCATCGCACGGGACAAAAGGAAAAAATATCCATATAGATGGGAGAAATAGATGGGAGAAAAAGTCGAATTCCGGTTGACAAAAAACCGGATATGTAGTAATCTTGAGCATGGAACCTTGCCTGTGAACGCAAACCAAACGGCGTTATTAAAAGAATAATAATTGCTGTTACACGGGACTTTAAAATTTGTGAAAATAGGCAAACGAGAGGAGAAAATGCATGAAAAAGACCTTGAGAAAGAAATTGGTATGCATGCTTATGATGGCGGCACTGCTGCTGAGCGCGGCCATCACCTATGCGCAGCCGGCCAGCGCCGACAATCTGAATGCGGACGAGGTGAACCGGTTTAACGTTATTTTGGTTATCGACGGCAGCGGCTCACTGGTTTCCGGCAGCAGTGCAACGGACAAAAGCGGACTGAGATACGATGCGATCAACCTGTTTCTGGCTCTGCTGACCAATGACGGAAACCAGGTGGGCGCTATCGTGTTTGATGACGATTCCAACAACTACTTGCTCAATACCGGGCTGACACCTGTGTCCGGCAAGGGGGATAAGGTGTCGCTGGGAGAGAAAATCCGCAGTGCGGGCACCAGAAATGATACCGATATCGGTTCAGCGCTTTTGAGTGCGGTGAGTATCCTGGAGGCAAGCGGAAGCCAGGACGGGCGCAGCCCGGCGGTGGTCCTGTTCAGCGATGGGCGCACGGATCTGGGCGGCAATAAGGAAGCCTATGAGCAGTCGCTGGAGAATCGGGAGACGGCTATCACCAAGGCCCAGGATGCGGGCATTCCCATTTACAGCATTTGCCTGAACGCTTCACCGGTGGCGGATCCCCAGGAGCTCAGCGAAATTGCCTCCCGGACCAGCGGCGGCTTTGTGTCCGTCAGCAGGGCGGAGGATCTGGCCGGCGCCTTTGAGACGTTCTATCAGCTGATTTTCAATTCCTCCGGCAGTGAAAAAAGAGATGTTCCCTTTGGTGCGGACGGAAAGCTGACCTATTCCTTTGACGTGCCTTCCGTGGGTGCTGAGGAGGTCAATATCATCCTGAAGCAGGCGGGCTTGCAGAGCATTCAGGTCAGCGGGCCTTCCCGGCAGATCAGCGCTGCGGAGCTGGAGGAAAACACCATGACCGGCGGTGATTATGAGGTCATCAAGCTGGTGAAGCCCCAGGTGGGCCAATGGAATCTGGAGCTGTCCGGCACGCCGGGCTCTCGGGTAACCGTCAATGTGGTTTACAATGCGGACAGCGTGGCCGAGCTGGTAACGGCCAATGGAAAGTCCGAATACAACACGGGTGAAAGCGTCACCTTCCAGGCGTATCTGAAGAAGGACGGAAGCCGGGTGACGGACAGCTCTGTGCTTGGTGAATATAAGGCTGTGCTGCATCTGAGCAATCTGACGGATGGGACGACGCAGGACATCGACATGACGCCGGATGCCGACGGCATGTTTGTTTATGAATTCCGGACCAACCAGGAGAGCAGCTATAGCGCCTATGCGACGCTGGAGTTTGGCAGCCTGGTGCACCAGAGCGGCGACGCGGCGGTGAACTTCGGCAACACACCGCCGACGGCGGTGGGCGGCGTTACGTTGGTGGAGGAAAAGGTTGTGGTGACGCCGGTGTCCGGCCGCCACCGCAGCTTTAAGCTGGGAGAGTATTTTTCCGATACGCCGGGTGATACGCTGCATTATGTGATCGTATCGTCTCAGCTGGTCAGCGATACCGCGGCCATCGATGGGGATACCTTAAACGTGGAGACCAGCAAGAGCCGCAGCGGCGATCTGGTTATTGCTGCGGTGGACGCCCAGGGCGCACAGACACAGATCACCTTCCGGTTTAAGGTCACCAACCTGACGTTGGCCATTTTCATCACGCTGGCGGTGGCTGTGGTGGTGGGCGTCATTGTGGCGGGTGTCACGATCTGGAGTGTAACGCACCCGCTGTGGAAGGGGGAACTGAAGGTGGTCAACCTGGATCGTTCCTGTGCCGGTATGTCGCGGAGCCATGCCAGCTTTCGGGGCAAGCTCAAGCTGAGCTATTTTATGGTCGGACCCTGCGGCCTGAATGCGGACCAGTGCTGGTTTGCCACCAAGCCCGGCAGACGGCTGAAGTTCTGCTCCAAGACTCCGTTTTACGTCAATGGAATGGCACTGAAGGAGACGGATGTCTATGCGGGAATGACGCTGATCTATGCAGACGAAAAGAATCGCACAGGTATCCGCATTGACGCGGCACCCGGACGCCGATAAGCAATTACTGAAAACCGAACGATATACGACATACAGCGACAATGAAGGAGTATTGATTTATGAGCATGGAATCGAATATGTCCGGCATGATGCCGCCGCCCCCCGTGGATAATATGGTGATCCCCCCTGCGCCTCCTGCACCTCCCGCGCCCCCGGTAGGGGCAATGCCTCCGGTGCCTCCCGTGCCCCCGGCAGGGGCAATGCCCCCTGTGCCTCCTGCACCCCCGGCAGGGAGTATGCCCCCTGTGCCTCCTGCACCCCCGGTTGGGAGCATGCCTCCGGCTCTGGCAATTCCGAGTTTCCCGCCGGTTCAGTTGGTGGAGAAGAACGGAAAGTTGTATTGGATGATGGGAGATAACGGACGCGGCTGGGACGGAAACAGTTGGGTGCAGCTTTGACAAGCTGGCCCTGAAAGCAGGAAATAAAGGAGGACGTGAAAATGCCTAAGTATGATTCCCTGTTACTGAACTGCGGAGGCGGTATCATCAACCGCAGCCAGCAGTCCAAGCAGTACCGCGGTGCGGCGGCACTGGCCATCGGCATCGGCGGCACCGGCGTGGCGGCACTGGCGGAGCTGAAGCAGAAGGTGTATCAGCAGCTGGAGCCGGACAACCCCGATTCTCCGGTACCGGAATATCAGCACATCCAGTTTCTGGCCATTGATTCGGACACCACCGATATCGACCAGATGCGCGGCAAGGCCAAGCTGGACAAAGGACGGGAGTTTTTCTCCATCAATAACCCTAATCTGGCAGCAGCGCTGAGGGCGAAAGATCTGATCAAGGGCAATGCCAGCCTGAACTGGATGGATATTGATCACATTGATGGTCTGCTGAGCACCCAGGGGGCCGGCGGCGTCCGCCAGGTGGGCCGTTACCTGCTGATCTCCAGGGCCAGGAACCTGATATCAACCATTCAGGCCAAGTGCACACAGGCACTGGAGGGAATGACTGGTTCTGAACTGGACGTGTATATTTTTGCCGGCATTTCCGGCGGCACCGGCAGCGGCTGCTTCCTGGACACCTGCTATATCGTGCAGAAAGCGCTGGAGAATATGAGGAAGGCACAGTCTGCCAATGTGATGGGCTTTTTCTTCCTTCCGGATGTGGTCACCAGCAAGCCCCAGGTGGCGGCGGATCCCGTCAAGGTCAATTATAACAGCAGCAATGGATATGCGGCCATGAAGGAGCTGGACTATCTGATGAGCCTGAAGGACGCGGATGACTGGTTCCGACAGAACTATGGTACCTTTAAGATTGAGACCCAGGAGCCGCCTGTTAAGATGTGCCATCTGATTTCGGCCGCCAAAGCCGACGGCTCCATAGTGGCCAATGGCTTCCAGTACTGCATCAACGTGGCAGCGGACTATGTCATGGCCTATCTGGCTGATGTAGAGCTGCCTGCTGCCAATAGAAATGCTACGGATGGAAGCAGCACGCCAACAACGGAATACGGCCTGACCATGCGGGGGCATCTGGCCAATGTGGGCAACGGTGTCGGTGGGCTGCTCCGCGAACATGGCGCAAATCTGTCCTATCACATTCTGGGGGCAGCAAACGCGGAAATTCCCATGACCCAGATCTCCACCTATCTGGCAGCAGGCTTTATGCGCCGGTTTAAGGAGACGGTGGGAAAGGATCAGCTGAATCTGAGGCTCTCCCAGGACGCGGTAAGCGATTGGGTGGAAGACATCGGCCTGACGGTCCAGCAGGTATACAACGACGTGACACACGGATGCCCGAACCTGATGCTGCCGGATATCGACATAGAGGATCTGCGCACGTTCGGCGTTCAGCCTCACGGACAAGCGCCGAGTCCCTGGGACACGGCGGCCCGCAACTGGTGCTCCCGCTGTGAGGGGCAGCGCGGGAGAAACCGCGCTGCGCTGGAGGGAGAACTGCCCAAGAGCCTCCTGGACGAAGATGCAACGGATGACTCCCTGATTGGCAGAACCTTCCGGAAGCTGTGTGATATTGCAAAGAATCCGGAACTGGGCCCCTATTATGCGGCATTCCTGCTTAGCCACAACGGCGATGACCTGAAGGCGGCTGTAGAAGGCGCGATCCAGGAGATCCAGGGACAGAAACGGGACAAACAGTCGTATCTGGACAGTGCGGCGGACCGGATTGTCCAGGCCAGCACCAATTTCTGCGCGAACCGTTTCTTTGGCATCGGCAACAAGAGGGCCTATAAAGACTACATGGACAGCGTCAAAGAGTACTATAGGACCTATAACCATGTGCAGGAATGCACAGACGTGGAGAACACACTGCGGAGATTCCGGGAGCAGCTGGAGAATCTGAACAGTGGGTACTTTGCCTTGCTGACGGAGGTGCTGGACAATCTGCTGGAGACCTTTGAGGCAGACGAGGAATGGCTGGATTCCCCCGCGGCCAGTGCATCCCCCGGTTACACCAAGCGTATTTTGCAGCTGTCGGACATTAGACCGAGATTGGACGAGGCGATCGACGGATTGAACGCCACACAGCTGGTGCGGAACTTTACGGAGCATCTGATGAAGGATCCGAAGCAGTGGAAGAGTCGGGATGACGGGAAGATCGGTCTGTATATCAGTGAATTCATGGTGACGGTTTTCCAGACTCAGACGAACCGCTCCCTGGAGGACTACCTGTATGAGAAGTATCCGGCAACCGGGCACAATTCCGCGCAGCTGGCCCAGGCTGTCAGCAATGACATTCTGGACGGCGTCTATAACGATGCAAAGCCTATGTTTTGGTGCAGCCCGACTTTCCCACTGGGACGAGATGATAATACTGTGACCTTTAACAGCAGCAGTCTGTCGGTGCCTGCGAATGCTTCGGCTGTCTGCAGCGCTGCCCAGCAGTTCGGGGCGGCCCATAACGAGTTCTATGTCCGCAGAACTGGGCTGAAGAATCGCATTTTCGCTCTGCGCTTCTGCAGCGGTATTCCGTTCTATGCGTATGCCGGCGTGCCGCAGATGAAAAGAATTTATGACGAGAACAGGACAACACAGTTTGGAGTAGGTGCACACCTGTACGCCTATACCGGCCGGGGAGAGGACGATTCCGGCTTCCATGACTGGAGGAGCTTCCTGCCGGTGCCGATGCCCTATTCCTACGAGCCGAGCCTGGTGGATCATGCCCAGGAGCTGCTGGCGCTGTATGACGAGGGCGAGAGAAAAGGAATTATCTATGGGCAGCCCGTCAATCAGAATGGGAACCAGGCTGCGGCACAAACTGCACAGAATGCGCAGAATGCACAAACTGCACAGAATGCGCAAAATACCCAGAATACCAACTACTATATTCGCCAAAGCGCCCCGCAGGATATACCGGAGTACAAGCTGGAGGATTTTGTGGTGAACGGGCAGTTGAATGCCGGAGATCTGCAGAGAGAGAAGAGACGCCTGCAGGATCTGTTGGCGGGTATGTATGATCCGGCCAACGGAGGCCGGCAGGTGGCGCTGAAGAACGATGGTGCTGTGTCCGCTGGGACGGCGTGTGTCGACCGGGTTCGCAAGGACTACTTCATGCACTACCCCATGCTGCAGCGGATCGTCCGTCAGGAGTTGGAGAAGCAGGAGAAGATCCGCAGGGCTATGGAGCAGCTGGATCAGATCGAGGAGGAATTTACTCAATATAAGGCGGATATGACCACCTTCACCAACATGGTGTTTTATGGCATGATCGAATGCCTCAGCGCCACCGGTGAGCCCGAGTATGACCGCATTAGTAGGGCGTTCTATAAATACCGCGACAGACGCGGCATGGAAACGGAAAAAATCCTGGTGGAGGATTCCAAAGCCTTCCGCTTCGGCAAGAAGTATCCCCTGTATGAGATGTTCCGCAGCTATCGGGCCATGGAACCTGATGAGGAGCCCCGGCAGGAGATGGACGAGAGAGAGGCTGAGCTGCGCAAGCAGACCCGCGGCGCCAACGACCACCTCATTGCGGCCGCCCTGGAGAAGCGGTGGAACGCCAAGGCGCTGCAGCAGCTGGTGCGCGACACGGCCAATGAGAAGGACGAAGATAAGGCCGAGATTCGCCGGTTCTATGAGGAGCTGGTCAGCCGTATTCTGGGGTATAAGGATGTGTTTACGGATGAGCAATGGACCAGAACCAGTAAGGTGGCTTCGAATCCGACCCCTGCTGCCTCTGCGCAGCAGGCTCCTGCCAGAACCTGGACGGTCAGCCCCGGCGGCAGCACGATTTATACCGTGTATTCCGACCGGTCACTGCAGATGGCCTGGGATGCGGTGAACAACACCTGGGTGCCGCTGACAGCGGGTATGTGGGTGCTGAACAAAGCCGGTGACGGATGGGAGACGATCCAGCTGGACGCCGCAGGAAACATCACCAACGGATAAACCGCCGGGACGCCGCGCGGCAAATGAGGGAGAGAACATGACTTACGCAAGTGCAATCGAAGCATGCAGCCGTATGATTTCCGGCCGCGCGGCCAATTCCGGCGCAGCAAGGCGAATCAGCGCCCCGCTCCTGAACATTGTTTTGGGGGCGGGCGCTGAGGAGTGCCTGGAGACCATCCGACAGAGCTATCAGGATTGCTGGTCCGCTGCGGCGGACCAGCTGTGCTGGCTGAAAACCGAGGACTGCATGGATGAGGCGGGGTTTGAAAACCGCGTGGGAGACGCCTTCTACACGATGCGCAGCAATCCGGGAGCCTTCGGAAGCAACAGCACACTGAGAATGGCTTATTTCTGGGATGTGATGGATGACAGGTTCCCGGAGCTTTTCCAGGCGGTGCAGCATCAGCCTGATTTTGGCCAGGCTGTCACCGTGGCGGAATATTATTTTCTGTTTGTGCGGCAGGTATTCAATTCGGACCGGGAGAGGATCGGCCGGCTGCGGGCGGTTGTTGACTGGGCCGAAAGAAACGGGAAGCATCTGATCGTGCAGAGTGACCTGACAAACGGAAATGTCTCCGGCAGCGGCCCCGAGGGATATCAGGCGGCTGCCAACGTGATGGTGATCGTCAACTCGCAGGATGACAACCGGTTGGGCCAGGGGCTGGAGGCAGCTATTTGGGGGGCCGGTTCCTCCGCCGTGTGGAGCCTCAGCGCGGACAGAAAGGTCAAGGAGACGGATGAAATCGCCTGCGCGGCGATGGAACAGATCCTCACGGAGTGCCTGGAGCAGGCCGGTGCGGCCGGGGGACAGTCCAACATCCAGGAGACCCTCTGCGGAGCGCAGCAGGACTACGACAGCCTGTTCCGGGAGTACATAGACGAGAAGGAGCTGCTGCCGGATCTGCCCACATTTTTGCAGTATCTCCCGTACACCAAGGAGATGGAGGCGCTGGAGCAGAGCCTGTCCGACGCGCCGACCCGTGGACTCCTGGGAAGACTCCGCGGCCGACCGTCGGATACGATCGACGGGGACAAGCTGATAAACGCGGTGGCGTCTGTCGGGGATATCTGGGGTCTCTGCGTGAACCAGTATTATGGACGGTGTGTGCAGGAGCTGAAGGAAAATGCGGAACGGGTGCAGGAGTATTTCAAGCAGCTTCTGTGCAGCCGCCTTTCTTACGGCGCGATGAACGCCACATTGCAGCAGGAGGCCGTCAATCTGGAGACCCGCACGGATTGGCACGCGCCCATGAACATGAGAAGGGGAACGCTTGCAGAGTGTCTGCATCGCTATGCATGCAGCCAGGTTCTGCCAGAGGTGTACGGCTTCCTGGCGGGGCAGCTTTGCGCAGCTATGAAGGATGTATGCAGAAATGCGAGGGACTTCGGAAACACACTGACGGAGACCCGGAACGGGCTGCGGCAATCCCAGGGGAACGTTGATGAGACCATCAGAAGGGCCTATACACAGGAGATTGCCAATCTGGCAAATCAGCCGGAGTATCGGGACATGATGCGCCTGACGCCGTGCAGCACAGTGGAGAGCCTCTTGGATCAGTTGGTGAAGCGATTCCGGTTGATCGCGGATAAGGATGATAATTTCCGGCTTTCCTTGTTTGATGAGCTGCAATTCCGGGCGGGAATGGCCGGAGGCGGTGCGGCCTATGGGGTGGCAGTCCAGAGTCTATTCGATTTGAATATGCAGACTGCGGGCCGGCTGATGGCCACGGTTCCCCCCAGCGGCGGACAGCTGTTCTGCATGCTGAGCCAGCCAACCCAGATCCGGAACGTGAACAATACCGGCGCGGCCTTCCGGATCCCGCAGCAGGACTATGTGGACAGACTTTATGTCTATCCGGTGAATCCGGAAAATATTCTTTACAACGAAATTGCCGCAGCAAAAAGGGAGGAGTGAGCCGATGCCCATTACAAGGCCGAATGTGAACCTGTACAGCATCAACAATCTGGCGTTGGACTATGATCCGGGCAGAGGGCGGTATGGATTAAGCCTGGAATGCCCCAGAGCGGACGCCTTTACCCTGTGCCTGGGAAAAAATCTTCCGCTGGCCGATCCGGAGAAGCTGGGCCTGACAGAGGAGGAGCTTCGGCGCCTGCATAATGGCCACTCCATGGATAAAGGGGGCTATCGGCTCATCGGCGTTACGCAGGGGACCTTCTATGCCATGCCTGTGTTCCGGGGATTTGAGGCGGATCCGCCCCAGACCATCCAGGTGTGGAGTATGATGGCGGTTCCGGGCGGGATTGTTCATCTTTATTACACACCCGGGCGTGAGGCCGTATGCTTTATTCCGCTGCGCTATTCCGCCGCGCTGCAGCGCAGTGGCCTTCAGACTGTGCTGCAGGTGACTCTGAGCGATCAGTTTATCGGAAGCTATACAGATGGGGCGTTAATGTATCGGGTGGGGGAGTCTGATCCCATTCCGCTGCCCAGCGGCTGGCTCAACCGGGAGATACCGCTTCGGGTGTCCGATGGCGAGGAGGTCCGGGTCCTGCCGGCACCGGGCTTTGAAAACAGCTTCTTCCGGGAAGGCGTATAGCAGAAAGGATGGATGCGGAATGGGTAAAATTAAATGCCCCTATTGTTTTGAGGAGTTTGAAAGCGACAAGGTTTTGTTTCGGGCCAACACCGGCTTCACCCAGGAGGAACTGGACAGGGAGGAATTCACCAGCGGCGATGTGGACGAACACAAACGGCTGTTTGTGAAATTTTCCCAAAGAAATCCGGACGAAAAGCTGGACCGATACTGGAAGAGCCGCGGAGGAACCGCCGGCTATTCCAGTGCAGATCCTCGCTGGAATATGCCGCATATCGACCCCAATGATGCCGACCGGTTTTGGGAGATGCTGGACCCTGACGCCAACGGCGTAGGCGCGGATGGCCTTGTGCGGGATCAGGATGGCTTCGCCATCAGGGTGTATGACCGGTATTCCGATCGCGCCACGCCGGTGACGCGGCTGTGCCCCCACTGCCACAATCCCCTGCCCTTGCCGAATTATGGCAAATATCCCACCATTTTTATCAGTGTTGTGGGCATTACCACCTGCGGCAAAACGGTTTATCTGAACCAGCTGCTGACCCGGCTGGCCATGGCCATGCAGAATACCGGATACTATATCACGGAAAACAATCTGCCAGATTTCAAGGAAAACGTGGAGGCCAATATGCCGCTGCCCGGCAGTACGGATGACAGCGTCATGCGCCGTCCTCTGGCGGTGAACCTGGTTGACCAGAACGACCGCAGCAAGGCATTTACCATTGTATTTTACGACATTGCCGGTGAGAACTGCGTCAAGTGGAACGATGATTACGCCAAGCTGGGCGACCAGGACAGCCGGAACAGCCGGGCCAAGGAGGGAATCGCCAGCTTTATTGCCCGGGCAGACGGCCTGATGTTTCTGGTGGATCCCAATCAGGTCCCCGGCTTTTCGGCCTATCCCGATGTGAGCGGTGTCAACAAGGTGGTCGGAGTGGTGAATCAGATCCGCGTCGCCCTGAATATGAGCCAGAACACCTGGGCGGATGTTCCAGTGGCGGTGGTTCTTACCAAAACGGATGAAATCCGGAATCAGTATCCCAAAGGAAACCAGAGCCCCATGTTCCGGCCTACGGCAGCTGTGTCCGGCGGCCTGAACCGGGAGGAGTATTTTGCCATCAGCCACGAGCTGGAGGACTACCTGAGCAACAATGCGGCCATGATCCTGGCGCAGCTGGGCCAGTTTGTCAGAAAAACCTTCTGCGGCGTGTCGGCCATCACCTGCGGCGTGGAACGGCGCTTTGTAAAATACAAAAACTGGTACATCCTGTACGATATCTGCGGCAGGAAGTATGACGAGCTTCGCGCGTGGATCAAGGGCTGGAATGAACGTTCACCTGAGGAGCGGAACTTTTATTATGCGTGCCCTGTTCAACGGATTACCTCGCTTGACCCGAAAACCCGTATGCCGGCGGTGGATCCGGTAACCCTGGAGCCGGAGCTGACCTCTATTGACATAGATATTAATGAGGATATCACGAAGGAGATTGCCTCCGGCATATGGACGGAGGTTTATGCCGACTGCGCCAGCGGACGGATCTATCTGAATATGTGGGAAATCTGGGAAGGGATCAATCTGGTTGGCTTCCCCAAGGGCGCACCGAATCCCCGCCGGGTGGAGGACCCGCTGAAATGGATCCTCTGGCGGCTGGGAAGGATCGGCCCCTATTTTCAGGCGGATCCTCAGCCGAAAAAGGCGCTGCTGGAGTCTGCAAGGAAATATCAGGGACGGCTTGACGACTGGATGAACGAACAAAGGTGCAAACAAGAGCGGTTTTATAACGGGGAGGATCTCCAATGAAAATGGAGCAGGCATGTCGGTTCCGGACGGATGAAGCCGGATATATGGTCTGCGCCAGATCCCAGGGTCTGACGGCGGATAATGAGAACAACCTCGGCTATTTCAACAGTACCATGACGTCCTTGTTTGAAAAGGACGGATCCGGCCCGAGAATGGGTCAGTCTATCCTCAGCTACGCTGTCAGCGAGGAGAACGGCGGCAGGCGGGATTTCCTGATTGCCAAATCTACCATGCGCAGCGATATCAAGGGGCGGGCCTCGATCTTTACCCACGCATACTTTATGGGGTTGGATGAATATGCCCGCTGCATGGAGACCGATCCCTCCGCTATTTACGGGATCGACACCGGCGACATGATGACGGCGCAGAGCGGCAGCCAGCTGCCGCCCAAGGAGACGGTCCTGCGTGGCGGCTTTGAGCTGTCTGTCCTGCGGGAGAAGTACGGCCTGACGGACGATCGATATGCGCTGCTGCTCTATAACGTGTATCAGGCGGTGGCAGGCGGCGGGTCCCTGGCCCTGCTTACGCAGCTGCCCCTGAGCCAGACCCAGGATATGGTGCGGGAGGTGGCCTATTGCGCGGCCATGGGCATGCTTCCCGGTCTGCGCTGGAGACTGACGTGCAGCAGCGCCGCGGATACCCGGGCGGCCATCTGTGTTTCCAGCAAGGCCGGCGGAGGCGGCATGGGGATCCCGCTGTGTACCTTTGATCTGGACGATGGCGGCAGGCGGCTGGAGGAGGACCCGTTTGTTGCGGAGCTTTTCCGGTATCTGGCATCTGCCGCCCCGGAGGAGCGCCGCCAGATGCTGCTGGATATGCAGTATATTTTGGGGGAGCTGGTGCCGCTGGAGTATGCGTCACTGGAAATGATCGCCACCGCATATCACATGCGGAAGATGAACGATGGAAACCGGCCGGAAAATGACGTGTATGACCGCGTGGTGGGGAATCTGCTGCTTTGCGGCAGGGTTCCGTCGGCAAACCAGGAGACGGTGAACAAGCTCCTGATCTGGATGCTGAAAAGGCAGAACGCTGCGCTGCCAAAGCGGATTATGGAGCTGTCTGTGGACCGCTGCGTCAAACAGGTGCAGGCGGATGCGGCAGGCGGGCGGGAGCTCTGCGACTGTGTTTGCCGTCTTTTGCAGTACAGCAGAAGCGCTGAGCAGCTGGAGCTGCTGCAGAAAACGGTGAAAACCTTCGATGTGCGCTATGCCGGGCTTGTGCATGCCCTGCTGCGCGGCATCTTTTCGGACCGGGCATGCAGCATTGACCCGCAGACGGCGTGCAGTCTGATCCCGGAGATGCTGCGCTCCGGCGATGAAATGCTGACCGGGGATTGCGTGGAGCTGACCACCTGCCTGGATGCAGGGCAGTGCCGGCAGCTGGCAGAGAGCATTCTGCGGCATGTGGGGCTCCGCCAGATGACGCTGATGGAGCAGAACGTTCTGGCCAATATCCTGGACGAGTTGAGCCGGTCCGGCGGTGTGCTGGGAAAAGAGAGCTGCGAGATCCTGGACCGCAATTCCTGCGTTTATAACGGCAGACTGCTGGATGCCTGCGTGGGCTATATGGTGCAGGTGCGGCTGCGGCAGGAGCTTCCCGTGGAGGAGCGCTGCGCGCTGCTGGCCGGGCTGGAGCGGGAGTATCCGGCCCTGTATGATGACGTTGCGACTGCGCTGAAGAGCGGCGGCAGCATCCTGTGGAAGAAATATCAGATTCACAAGCATCTGCAGAATTGCAGATGCTATGAGGACATTGTGACTGCGCGCCGGAGCTATCAGGGGGCGTCCCCCATGGACGATTTTGAACAGGAGTGTGTTGCTCTTTGGATGCAGCTCCTGCGCAGGGATATCTATCAGGGGATGCCGCTGAAAAACCTGGTGCCGCAGATGGGACGCGCAGTCGATGCGCTGCCCAGAGGCGTATTCTCGCTGGAGGCCGCTCATGAGCTGCAGCGGCGGCAGCGGGCCTATTTCTGGAGCTGCATGACCTATCGCACAATGATGGACTATGTGTTGGACGGCGCGCCCAGCAGCAATGTGCAGGCGCTGCTTCAGACCCGGGACAGCGGAGCGGATGGCAATAAGCTGCACTTTCTGGATGCCGTGTGGCAGCTGTACCGGGATCCGAGCCGGACTGAGCCGATGACAGAGCTGGTGCTGGACGGACACCTGCCTGCCAGGGACAGGGAGGAGATCTGCAATCTGCTGCTGCCGCTGGCGGCAAAGTTGAAAGCTGCCTCCAACCAGGCAATTTTCGCATGGGATCTGATGCTTCTGTCCTGCAGCCGGGTGGAAGCCGGACGGGTCGTTTATGACTGCGGCAGTCTGATTAAGAAAATTGAGGGGATTCCGGCGCTGAAAATGGGAGTTTCCGGCAGCCAGTCTCTCCAGCTGGAGCATTCCGTCATACTGCGGGACGAGAAGGTGCGCAGCGACCTGCGCAAGGCCGCCGGCCGCGGCGACAGTCTGCTCAGTGAGCAGCTGGAAAAGACGCTGAAGGCGTGGGGAAAGGCGCGCAGGCCCGACAATGGCCACGGGAAAAGACTGAGCTCTGATCCGCCGGCCGCGGAAAAGAAGGGGATATTCTCTATTTTCGACCGCAGCGACAGAGGCGGGCGGACGGAGAAGTCGGACCGGGGCTTTATTTTTGACGACTACGACGGCGACTCGGGAAAAAGAGGAAGGAATAGGAGAAGATGAGCGACAGCGTGATGTATCCGGAAGCCGGCCGCTGGGTCAACAGCTACCTGGTGGGCGCCAACGCCTACAAAATTATGTCGACCCCCGAGGAGGCACAGCAGCTGCTGCTGGACGATAGCGGGGACTTTCTGCAAACAGGGACGGAGCACCACTATATTCAGGTGCGATGCCGGAACGAGAATAAACCGCTGTGGCTGGTGCCGTTCCGGGTCAAGCAGGAGGAGTTGCTGCGGGTATCCGACGTGCTGGAGCAGATTCAGATGGGACGAATCCTGCGGGAGGGCTTTTTCTGGCCGTTCGATCTGGTCCGGAGCGATGAAATGCAGGGATATGTGCTGCATCCCTTCAGCATGGATGCGTATCCCTCTGTCCGCCGGTTTTTGCCCAGCTCTGACACGCCCAGGTGGACCATTGCCGTCCATCTGTTCCGCAGGATCGGGCAGCTGCACCGTGAGGGCCTGACGCTGAACGGCTTTGGCAGGGATCAGGTGCGCGTGGAGTATGGGACAAACCAGGTGTATCTGGTTCCGGGTGAAACAATTTCTCGGGTTTCGCAGATCGGCGCGGCCTTTCGCGGCGACTTTCTGTCTGTGCCGCAGGTGGTGGAGCAGCAGCTGGAGAAAAATGGCATCGTGCTGGACGGGCGCGTGCGCGACATATTCTCGGCAGCGGTAATTGCCTTTTATCTGCTGTTCTATACCCATCCTTTCATCGGGGAGGAGTACAGCCACTTGATGCGGGAGCAATATCTGGAGTATTTTCAGAGTCGCCCGGTGTTTCTGTTTGACGCCGGAGGGCACAATGGAACGGGACATCATCAATTCGGCGCGGAGATAACGGCCCAATGGTGGAGAGCGCAGCCGGAGCTGCGGCAGCTGTTTTCAAATTTCTTTGCGGCGCTGTGTGCAGGACAGATCGATGAAAATGCCCCGTGGAATGACACGGAGAACTGGGTCCGCTGCCTTCTGGAGGATGCAGCCGTGAACGATAACGATAAGAGCCGCACAAGCTACGAGCTGGAGCTGGAAAAATTCCATCTGGTCTGAGGGGTAAGGCATGAGAGAGATATTGAAAGAAGTAGTCAACGAGCAGGGATTACAGATTTTACAGACGCCCGCGATGCTGCGGGCAAAATTGGAAGAAAAAGGCGATGACCGCAGCGATGCGCTGCTGTGGGAGCTTATCCTGACGGCCTGCCCCAGCGTGGCGGATGTGGCCGTGCAGCCGGAGCTTTCCCGCGCGGAGGTCAACACGGTGATCGGCGCGGTGACCAAGACCACCATGCTGTCTGCCTCCCTGGTGAGAAGGATGGTTCAGCAGCTGCTGGATGCCGCGCAGGTGAAGCTATCGCCGGTGCCGCGGTTTCTGATCCTCGCCAACGGCAGGCACGGCGGAGCGTGCTCGGTGGAGGATCAGCGGGAGGGCGAGGTCCTGCAGGCGGCTCTTGCGTCGCTGGAGACGGACACGGAAACGGCGCTCAGCGACCTGCAGACCCTGTCCCAGGCCGGGAACGCCTATGCCAGCTACCAGCTGGGCCTGTACTACAGCAGCCACGAGATGGAGGGGATGGATACCCAGCAGGTGGCGCAGAACTTCTTCAACTGCGCCGCGCAGCAGGGCTATGGCCCGGGCTATGGCGCCCTGGCGGATTATGCACTGAACGGGCGGCGAAAGAATCTTCGCCGGGCGGCCCAGTATTTTGGGTATCCCACATCCCTGGCGGGCCGGGACGGCAAAAGGTGGAGCAAAAACGCCGCGGACCTGTTGGCCTATCGGGAGCAGAACGTCCGCAGCGGAAGACAGACCCTGCTGCTGGTGGTGGTCACGCTGGTGATAACGCTGCTGGCGGGTATTTGCAGTCCTCGCGAATTTGCGATGGCGGTTCCGGCGCTGGTGCTGGAGCTTGGCTGCGGGGTTCGCTGCGTGCTGGGACTGGTTATGGACCCCTACGGCTCCTACCGCTTTGTGTATGCCGCCCTGGCTGCCTGCTGGCTGCTGAACATCCTATGCCTGGTCTGAGGGGAGGCACAGTATGAGTACATCTTATTTCATGAACATCGGCGCGTATGTGGCCACGGTGATTTTTGCGGCTGCGCGTCTGGCTGTGGGAGGAGTGCTGACCGAGCCCGGCGCGCTGGTTCCGGCACTGCTGGTGCTGGGGATCCTGCTTATCCCCTTGGCGTCTAAGGGTGGATTTCAGAAGAGTACCTATCAGACCGGGCCAGCCTTTGGGCTGGCATGGGGCGTCCTTTATGCCCTGACCCCGGCACAGCTGTCATCCGACCGGATATCCGGCGTGCTGGAGGCCAGCCTGGAAGGCCTTTCTTTCAGCTTCAAGGATAACCTGGCGGTATTCTGCATCGGACTGCTGCTGCTTGTGGGACTGAGCGCCGTGCGCAAGTATTTCCCGAATGCGGCTTTGAACGTCCTGCGGTATGCGATCCTGACTCTGATGCAGCTGCTGGCATTTGAGGGAATGTTCCGATACCTGCTGGATGCGCAGTCGGCAAGACAGATCTGGCTGTTTGTGCCGCCGGTGCTGTTCTCGGGGCTGTTCCTGGCCCGCGAGCTGCGGGACGGTGAGGAAAAGTCCCGGCTGCACATCTGCGTGCTGGCCATCGTCCTTTACGCCTTTCTGACACCTGTTGTCCTGGCTGCGGTATCCTCCGGATGGAGCGACCTTTGCTCCCGCGTGGGAAAGCTTACGCATCTGGGCTGGCCTATGGTGGCCGGGGCGGTGCTGCTGGCTGCGCTGACGCTGGAAAAAGGCGCGCAAAAGCAAAGTATATATCGGGCGGCCCGGCTTCTGGTATGGGCGGCCTACATCCTGCTGCTGAACTGGCGCGCCGGCGCCATGCGGCTGGACGCGGATGATTGCTGGCTGATCAGCGTGCTGGGCGTTCCGGTGGCGGGCGCGGTGTATGAGCTGCTGGAGCAGAAGGGTCAGGTCACTGCCAAATGGTATCATGCGCCGTTGGCGCTGCTGGCGCTGCTGACCGTTTCTATGGCGGCCCTGCAGGATATGCGTTTTATCCTGCTGCTGGTGGGCCTGGGCGTGCTTTGGTGGATCTCTGCGCGATTGGGCACGCTGGCCGGAAAGTACAAGGTGGTGATGCAGGGCTTCTGGGGCGCTGCGGCTATGCTGCTTCTGGCGGCTTCGCGGCAGCTGGGCACCCGGGAAGCGATCCCGGCCAACTGGCTTGTTGCGCTGGCGCTTCTGGGCGTTTCCTGGTGTGTGCTGACGGTATTCCTATCCGTGCGATACAGGGCGGCAAACGCAATGGAGATCTACCCGGAGGAGTACAGCACGGTTTACAGGCTCTGCAATGTGGTGCCGCTGCTGGCTGCGGTGCTTGCTGCGCTGTGCGTGGTATTCTGACATAAGGAGGAGAGAGATTTGAAGCTTGATATCAGGACCTTGAGCGCATCTCTGGTGGCCGGATTTGTGAGCTGGTACCTGTGCGCGGGGATTTACAATAAGAACGCGGATTCCATGTGGACGCCGCTGCTGATGGCGCTGTTGTTTCTTGTGCTGGCGGCGATAACCTGCCTGGTGGTGCGCCTTACAACGGGGCGGCGCACGAGATTTATGCAATTCAAGGGTATCGGTCAGATCATGACCATGCTGGCTGTGGGCCTGGTGGCGCTGATGGTGCTGGCCGGTCTGTTTGAGCTGCTCTTTGAAATCGGCAGCAGGGGAGATTCTCTTCAGTCCACTGCGGCCTGGGATATGCTTCATTATCGCCCGGCTATGGGCTCCGGATGGTTTCTTGGCGTGGTGCGGGTCCTTTTCCTGACCTTGCTGGGCGCCCTGGTGACGGCGCTGCGGGCGGTTGCCGTGGGCGGTGAGGAAACCGTGCCGATGGTGATCCTGGGATTGGGGCAGTCGCTGGCGGGCGCGCTGGTGATGGAGATCGGCAGCCGGGTGCTGTTTGTGCCGGCAGGCCGGTGCTGGCTGATCCTGTGGGTACTGCTGGCAGCTACCCCGGCCTGGAAGCCTGCACCCCGCACAGGCAACTCTGCGGTTATGCGCGGGCATGAGCAGCCGAAGCAGAGCTCAGGCTCCGGCGGCGGATTCACGTTTCATTGATCATGGCGCTGGAATTCAGAGATCAGACAAGCGGGCAGCGGCCGTCTGGCCGGCGGAGTCCGCACAATGGCACTGGAATCCAACAGGGATACGGCGAAACCTGGCAGCCGGGTGTCGGCTATGGATACCCGGGAGGCTCTGCACCGAAAAAAAGACGCGGAGTCGGAGCTGCCTGGATTGCCGTGCCGGTCCTGTGCGTGGCCGCAGTGGTGATACTGCTGCTCAGCGGCGTACTGGGCGGGACATCTGCGCCGTTACCCGAGACAAAACCGACGCCTGTTGAGACACCGGAACCAGGCAACGAGGAGAAACCCGCCGGGGAGCTGAGTGCCATCCGGGAGCAGGCGGAAAAAATCATTCCGGGCTATCGCTGCCGGCATCTGGTGCAGCAGCTGGATGACCGGATGCTGGAAGACTTCCTGGCTATATACCAGGCAGTGGCGAATTTCCGGACGGAGGTCGAGTTTCCAAGCAGCATCAGCATGGACGAGATGGAGGCGCTGATGACGCTGATTTATGGGAACTGCCCGGAGCTGTTCCAGATAGATGGCAATGCGACCTATTACTACAACAGCGTTGATCGAGACGGAGAAAAGATGGTGACGGGGATCAGCGAACTTTCTTACCATATGGATGAGGATACCTATCGCCGGGCCTATCAGCAGTGCGACCGGATCGTTCAGGAGGTGGTAAGCGGGGCGGCGGGCCTTTCTGCGCGAGAGGCGGAGCTGCATGCCTATCGCTACGTCACCGGCCACTGTGTCTACGACCTGTCCACGCCGTATTGCGGGACGCCCTACGGCGCGCTGGTGGAAGGCCGGACCAAGTGTGACGGAACCGGAAAAACCATGCAATGGATCCTGGAGCAGATGGGAATCGTTTGCCTGTCGATTTCCGGCGCGCCCTTGGACGGCGGGAACGGGCACCAGTGGAATGTGGCGGAAATTGACGGCATATTCTATGATCTGGATGCCACCGCTGACCTGGGAAACCAGGGGGACAAGCTGCTGTATGGCCGGTTCAATGTGGATAACCACCTGATTCGGGACCTCTATCCCATCGGAGACGGCTATCTGTCCTGCTTCACCATTCCGGGTACCGACAGCATGTCGGGCAGCTATCATGCCCGCAATCATACGCGGGTGGAAAGCGACGCCGACTGCGGGCCGATTTTGGCGCAGCAGTTTTCACAGGTGATACAGAAGAACGGCGGCAGCTTTGCCATCCAGCTTGCGCAGAGTGCGCAGGTGGATGAACTGAGCCGGATCTTCGGAAAATGGGAGGGCGCCGAGCGCTTCCTGAAGGAGTATGGCGTATCGCTGCAGGGCTTCGGCTATTACTCGCTGACGCAGCCCGAGACAAACGTCTATCAGTTCACAGTGTACCGGGATTCGTGAGGACAAAAAGGACTCCTGCCAAGGCGGCAGGAGTCCTTTGAGTGTCCCCTAAAAGTGCTTTGACCTTTGGGGCTTTTTGACAAGAAACAGGGGTCCCACAGTTCTGCGGGACCCCTGTTGGTTCTATTTGGATGATATCCTATCTTTCGGCTTAGAAGCAGCCCTGCTCCATCATAGCCTCAGCGACCTTCTTGAAGCCGGCGATGTTGGCGCCAGCGACGAGGTCGTAGCCCAGGCCGTACTCTTCGGCAGCCTCTGCGGAGACCTTGTGGATGTTCTTCATCATCTTATGCAGCTGCGCGTCGACCTCTTCCGCGGTCCAGCTCAGACGCTCGGAGTTCTGGCTCATCTCGAGGCCGGAGACGCCGACGCCGCCGGCGTTGACAGCCTTGGACGGAGCGACGACCATGTGCTTCTGGCCGCGCAGGAAGTTCAGAGCATCGTTCGTGGTCGGCATGTTGGCGACCTCGATGTAGTACTTGACGCCGGAAGCCGCGATCTTCTCTGCGGACTCCATGCGGACATCGTTCTGGGTAGCAGCCGGCATGTAGACGTCAACGTCCTTCACGCCCCAGCACTTTTCACCCGCAACGAACTCCACGCCGTACTTGTCGGCATAGGGCTTGCAGTGCATCGGGTCCTTGGCGCGCATCTCGAGGATGTAGTCGAGCTTTTCGCCGGTGACGCCGTCCGGATCATGGATGTAGCCGTCGGGACCTGCGAAGTAGGTGACCTTGGCGCCGAGCTCGGCAGCCTTCTTCATGATGCCCCAGCCCACGTTGCCGTAGCCGGAGATCGCCAGGCGCTTGCCCTCGATGGTGTCGTTCTCGTGCTTCAGGACTTCCTGCAGATAGTAGACTGCGCCGTAGCCGGTGGCTTCCGGACGGATCAGGGAGCCGCCGTAGCTCATGCCCTTGCCGGTGAGAACGCCGTTCTCATAGGCGCCGCGGATGCGCTTATACTGGCCGAACAGGTAACCGATTTCGCGGCCGCCTACGCCGATGTCACCGGCGGGAACGTCCACGTTGGGGCCGATGTGGCGCTGGAGCTCGGTCATGAAGCTCTGGCAGAAACGCATGATCTCGGCGTCGCTCTTGCCGTTGGGATCAAAGTCGCTGCCGCCCTTGCCGCCGCCCATGGGCAGGCTGGTCAGGCTGTTCTTAAAGGTCTGCTCGAAGCCGAGGAACTTCATAACGGAAAGATTTACGTGAGAAGCAAAGCGCAGGCCTCCCTTGTAGGGGCCGATGGCGCTGTTGAACTGCACGCGGAAGCCGCGGTTGACGTTGACCTTACCGGCGTCATCCACCCAAGGCACGCGGAACTCTATCACACGCTCGGGCTCAACAAGGCGCTCAAGCAAACCGGCCTTCTGGTATTCGGGATGCTGATCGATAACGGTCTCAAGGGACTTGAGGACCTCTTCAACGGTCTGAAGGAATTCAGGCTCGTTCTTGTCGCGCTTTTCAACCTTCTCCAGGACTTCCTGAATGTACGCGTTCATTGTAGTACCTCCAAATATAATAATGCTTTTTTCGTCATGCGTGCCGCGCAATTTGGTTTCACGCCACGCATCAAGCTTATCATAAATCTAAGGTATACTAATGTCAAGCTAATTGTCTGCTTATAACAATTTTTTCTGTTAAAAAGATGTAAACATGGGGAAATGTGATGGAAAGGGGGGTGAATTCCCTCTAACCGATTCCCTCGGCAAATTGCCCTCTGTACTATCTTGGCACAATGCATTATAATTAAGCGTGTAATCATTTCTTTTGCCATGGGAGGGTAAATATGTCATCTAAGGCGGACCGCAGCGAAAAGCGCTTCACCAAGGCCGAAAAATCATGGATAATGTATGATTGGGCCAATTCCATCTATGCCACCAATATTATGGCGGCCATATTCCCCATCTATTTCGCCATGCAGGCGGACGAAACCGGCAACAAGCTTTACGGCTTTGCCGTCAGCGCGGCGGCGCTCGTGGTGGCGGTGCTTGCGCCAATACTCGGCGCGATAGGCGACTTTTCCGGAATGAAAAAGAAGCTTTTCGCCGGATTCCTTGTGCTTGGCCTTGTGTTCACGGCGGTGATGGCGGCGTTTGAGGACTGGCGGCTGATGCTCGTCGGCTTCATACTTTCGCGCATAGGCTTTTCCGGAAGCTGCCTTTTCTATGATTCCTTCCTGACGGACGTTACCACGCCGGAGCGCATGGATAGGGTGTCCTCCTGGGGCTATGCAATGGGCTACATCGGCGGCAGCACCATTCCGTTCATAATATCAATCGCCATAATGCTGCTTATGAACCAAAGCGTGCTTTCCTACAAAATTGCAATAATGATAGTTGTTGTATGGTGGGCGGTGTTCAGCATACCCTTCCTTAAAAACGTAAAGCAGCAATACAGCGTGGAGGACGCGCCGCAGGCCCTTGCAAAGGAAGCCTTCCGCAACGCATGGAAAACGTTTAAGGATATACTGAAGGATAAAAAGATACTGTTCTTCATAATAGCTTACTTCTTCTATATTGACGGCGTGGATACAATAATATCCATGGCGACGAACTACGGCGAAACCCTTGGCCTTGGCGCGATAGGCATGATACTTGCGCTGCTTGTTACGCAGATAGTTGCGGTACCATTCAGCATACTGTTCGGCAACTTAGCTAAGAAGGTGGGTGCAATGCGGATGATAGCCATAGCCGTGTGCGTATATTTCGTAATAACTATACTTGGCTTCTTCATGGGCTTCAATATTGAACAGGCGGAGCTTTCCGGCGGCGATATAGATGCCGCGCTCAAGCTGAGCAGCACGCTGTTCTGGATACTGGCAACGCTCGTGGGCACGGTGCAGGGCGGCATACAGGCGCTCTCCCGCAGCTATTTCGGGCAGCTTATCCCGCCGGAGCGTTCCAATGAATACTACGGCTTCCTTGATATATTCGGCAAATTCTCCTGCGTAATAGGCCCCGCGCTCTATGCCGCGACCTATGCCGCAACGGGCAGGGCGTCCCTTGGAATACTGAGCATAATAGTGCTGTTCTTCGGCGGAATGGTAGCGCTGTTCGCGGGCCGCAAATACATGAAGGCAGAGGAGAAATAAGTTGGAAGAGCATTCCGGGCACAGGCAAAGGCTTAGGGAAAGCTTTCTTGCTCTCGGTGCGAAGGCCATGCCGGAGCATCAGCTGCTTGAACTGCTGCTTACCTATGCAATACCGCGGCGGGACGTGAACCCATTGGCGCATAGGCTGATAGAGCGCTATGGGTCGCTTGCGGCTGTGCTGAAGGCCGATGTGGCGGAGCTTAAAAACGCCGGCTTGGGCGAATCCGCGGCAACGCTGATTGCCCTTGCGGGAGCAATGCGGAACGTAAGCGAAAAGCCGCGCAAAAAGCAGCGGCTCAATAATCCCGAAAGGGCCGCGGAATACTGCATGCAGCTTCTCAGGCCTCACAGGTACGAGGTTATGTACCTTGTGTCGCTGGACAGCGGGCTGAAACCCATACACGAGGACATGGTTTCAAGCGGAACGATAGACCAAAGCACAGTTTATCCGCGCATAATTGCCGAATGCGCGCTGCGCCACGCGGCGGCATACGCAATGCTTTGCCATAACCACCCAAGCGGCAACCCCGCCCCCAGCAACGAGGATATAGCCATGACAAAAATGATATTTTCGGCGCTGAGCGGCATCGGGATCCAATTATATGATCATATTATAGTTGGGGATGAACGCGCGTACAGCATGGCGCGCAACGTATACATCCCAAGCGATATAAACAACAATAATCAGGGAACGGAGGACATGAGCACATGAGCGGCTATATGGAAGAATATCTGCGCTGGAGGCAGGCGGAAAAGCTTGCCCCGCAGCTTAAAGCGGAGCTTGAGGCGATAGCCGATAACCCCAAGGAGATAGAAGAACGGTTCTATACCGAGCTTGAATTCGGCACGGCAGGTTTAAGGGGAATACTCGGCGCGGGAACGAACCGAATGAACGCGCAGGTTATAAAGCGGGCAACGCTGGGACTGAGCGAATACATACTGGGCTTCGCTGGCGGGGCCGAGCGCGGCGTTGCAATAGCATATGATTCCCGCCGCATGAGCCGCGAATTTGCGTTGGAAGCCGCGCTTACCCTCTGCGCAAAGGGCATACATGCCTATATATATGATTCGCTGCGCCCCGTGCCAATGCTTTCGTATATGGTAAGAAGGCTTAAATGCATAGCGGGCATTGTAATAACCGCCAGCCATAATCCCCCTGAATACAACGGCTATAAGGTATATTGGCAGGATGGCGGGCAGGCAGGCCCCAAGCAGGCGGAGGCCATATACGCCGAAATAAAGCGGCAGGATTACTTCTCCGGCCCCGATATAACAATCGAACAGGCCGAAGCAAGCGGACTTTTAACATGGTTGAGCGACGCTGACGACGCGGATTATTACCGCGACACGCTTTCAGTTATGCAGCGGCCCGAGCTTGTTAAGGAGCAGGGCGATACGCTGAAAATGGTATACACTCCCCTGCACGGCAGCGGCAATCTGCCCGTGCAGCACATATTGAAGCTTGCGGGCATAACAAACGTGAGCATAGTGGAACAGCAGCGCGAGCCGAACGGGGACTTCCCGACCGTTACCGCCCCGAATCCGGAGGACCCGAGGGCGTTTACGCTTGCGATGGAGCTTGCGGATAAGGTCAATGCGGACGCAATAGTTGCCACCGACCCGGATTCGGACAGAATGGGTCTTGCCGTGCGGGAAAAGAACGGCAAATTCCGCGTGCTTACGGGTAACAAGATAGGTTCCCTTTTGCTTTACTATATACTCAGCGCCATGAAGGAGCGCGGAGCCATTCCCGCGGACGGGTTCGTTGCAAAAAGCATAGTGAGCACCCGCCTTGCGGATGCCATATGCGCACACTTCGGCGTTAAGCTCAGGTGCACGCCCACGGGGTTCCGCTTTATATCCGAGCTTATTGAAAAGAGCCATACCGAGCAGGGCTTCGGCACGTTCATATTCGGCTTTGAGGAAAGCTACGGCTTTCTTGCGGGCGGCTTTGCACGGGATAAGGACGCCGTGTGCGCGGCGATGCTTGCTGCGGAAGCCTGCGTATATTACAGAAGCATGGGCAAAACGCTCAGCGACGCTCTGGGCGAGATAGAGGCCCTGTGCGGCTGCTATAACGAAGCCGTGAAGAGCTATACCCTTTCCGGTAAGGAGGGCATAGAGCGCATAGCCGGGGCTATGGCGGCGCTCAGGAGCGACACCCCGCGGGAGTTTGCGGGCGTGGCTGTGGACAGGTTTGAGGATATGCGCTCCGGCAAGGCAATGGATTACGCCGCGGGAAAAGAGACGGAGAGCGAGGTTACCGGCATGAACGCCGTGCGCTTCCTGCTCAGCGACGGGGCATGGATATGCGTGCGCCCCAGCGGCACGGAACCAAAGCTTAAATTGTATATAGGCGCAAACGCAAAAACGGATGAAGAGGTTGAAGCGCTGCTGAATAAGCTTATGGCGGATACGGACGCAAAGCTCAGCGCGCTGCTGAAAGGATAGAATAGGCCAATGCAAAAGAAAATGCCCAGCGGAGGGCAAAACGAACAAAACATGAATAACGACGCCGCAAACGTGCAGGAGCGGCAGTATAAGCGCATGACTACTGAACCTGTCAGCCGCGTGGTGCTGTCCATGGGCATACCCGCGGTGATAGGCATGCTGGTAACCAGCATATATAACAGCGCCGATACTTATTTCGTAGGCCAGCTTGGCACCAGCGCATCCGGCGCGGTGGGCGTTGTGTTCTCGCTTATGAACATAATCCAGGCCGTGGGCTTCACCATAGGGCAGGGCGCAAGCAGCCTTATCTCCCGCCGCCTTGGCGAAAAAGATTATACCCACGCAAACCGCATTGCAAGCACAGCGCTGCTTTTGGCAGTTGCCTTCGGGCTTATAATACTGGGCGCGGGGCTTATATTCCTTGATCCGTTCATGCGGCTCCTTGGCGCAACGGAAACGATGCTGCCGCATGCAAAGGCGTATGCGAATTATATATTGATAGCCGCGCCGTTCATGGTGATATCCTTCGTGTTGAACAATCTTCTGCGCGCGGAGGGAAAGATTAAATATGCCATGATAGGTATAAGCATAGGCGGATTGCTGAACATTGGCCTTGACCCGCTGTTTATACACACGTTCCGGCTCGGCACCGCGGGCGCGGCAATAGCGACGGGCATAAGCCAGCTTGTGAGCACGGTAATACTGCTTGCGGCGTATTTCCGCAAGGGCTTCACTGTGGTGCAGCCAAGCGTGAGCCAAATAGAGATAAGCGGAAAGATGCTGCTTGACATATTCAAAACCGGCCTTCCCGCGCTGCTCAGGCAGGGGCTGGCAAGCATTTCAAGCGTTGCGCTCAACCGCAGCGCCATGGTGTATGGCGATGCCGCCGTTGCAGCTATGAGCATAGTGAGCAAGGTGTTCATGCTCATATTCTCAACCTCGCTTGGCATAGGGCAGGGCTACCAGCCCGTTGCGGGGTATAACTACGGGGCGAAGAAATATGCCCGCGTGCGCGCAGCGTATAAGTTCACGCTCATACTGGGCCTTTGCGTAATGGGCGCGGCAAGCGTTGTGGCGTTCATATTCGCGCCGGAAATAGTTACCATGTTCCTTAGGGACGACCCGAAGGTAATCGAAATAGGCACGCTTGCGCTGAGAATACAGTGCATTGCCATGCCGACTGTTCCTTTCGTTGTAGTCGGGAACATGACGTTCCAGTCCGTTGGCAAGGCCGCGCAGGCAAGCTTCCTTTCCGCCTGCCGCCAGGGAATATTCTTCCTTGTGTTCATAACCGTGCTGCCGCCCATACTCAAGCTTACCGGCGTGCAGTGCGCGCAGGCCTGTGCGGATGTATGCACGTTCCTTGTGGCAATTCCAATGACGCTTGCCTTCTTCAGGCGCATGCCCAAGGAGGACAAATAGCCTGAATACTGCATCACATACCCGGTTGATTTGCTCAATCGGGTTTTTATTATATCAGGCTGTATGTATCAAAGCATTGCTTATGGCAGCATAAATAATAGATAATATATTATTTTCGGTTCTCCCCTTGTGCCGTGGATAAAGATAATCTATAATACTGAAATTATTATCAATGGAAAGGGAAAAGCTATGCCAAACAAATTTGATTTCGGTTCAATGGTGTTTAACGAGGCCGTGATGCGCGAACGCCTTGCGGAGGATACCTACGCCGCATTGAAGGACACCATAAAGCGCGGCGCGCCGCTTGCCAGGCACATTGCAACGCCGGTTGCCGCGGCAATGAAGGAATGGGCGATAGAAAAGGGCGCCACACATTTTACCCATTGGTTCCAGCCGCTTACCGGAATCACTGCGGAAAAGCACGAGGCTTTTATCGCCCCCGGCGCGAACGGCGGCGCAATACTGGACTTTTCCGGCAAGGAGCTTGTTGTCGGCGAATCGGATGCGTCAAGCTTCCCCTCAGGCGGGCTCAGGGCCACGTTCGAGGCCCGCGGCTACACCGCATGGGACCCCACGGCATACGCTTTTATAAAGGAGGATACGCTGTGCATACCCACGGTGTTCCTTTCATATGACGGCGACGCGCTGGACAAAAAAACGCCGCTGCTGCGCTCCGCCCAGCTTATCAATAAAGAAGCGCTGCGCCTTGTGCGTGCAATGGGCAGGCGGGATATAGAGCGCGTTACGCCAAGCGTAGGCGCGGAGCAGGAATACTTCCTTGTGGATAAGGCGCTTTGGGCCAGGCGCAGGGATCTTGTGCTCTGCGGTAGGACGCTTTTCGGCGCGAAGAGCGCCAAGAGTCAGGAGTTGGACGACCATTATTACGGCACGCTCGATACCCGCGTGAAGGCGTTCATGGCGGAGCTGGACAGGGAACTGTGGAAGCTGGGCGTGTTTGCAAAAACCGAGCATAAAGAGGTCGCGCCCGGGCAGCACGAGCTTGCGCCCGTGTTCAGCGGGGCAAACAGCGCAACTGACCATAACCAGCTTATAATGGAGCTGATGAAGCGCATAGCCCCCAAGCACGGCATGGTATGCCTGCTGCACGAAAAGCCCTTCGCCGGAATGAACGGCAGCGGCAAGCACAACAACTGGTCCCTGTCCACCGAAAGCGGAGAAAACCTGCTCAACCCCGGCAAGGAGCCGAGCGAGAACACGCTGTTCCTGCTCCTGCTTACGGCTGTTATAGCCGCCGTGGACGATCATCAGGACCTTATCCGTTTCAGCGCATGTTCATATTCAAACGATCTGCGCCTTGGGCAGACGGAAGCACCGCCGGCGATAATATCCGTATTTATAGGCGATGAGCTGGGCGAGATAATGGACACCATATGCGCCGGCAATGATTACAGCCGCGCGGAGCAGCAGTTCATAAGCATGGGCGTTGAGGCCATGCCCCGCGTGAAGGCGGACAATACGGACAGGAACCGCACTTCGCCGTTTGCATTCACGGGCAACAAGTTTGAATTCCGTATGCCCGGCAGCGCGCAGTCCATTGCCGATGCGAATATTGTTATAAACACCGTTGTGGCGGAAGCCATGGCGCGCTTTGCGGACGTGCTGGAGCATGCGGAAAACAAGGAGCAGGCCGCGCGGGAGCTTATCCGCAGCGAATACGAAAAGCATAGGCGCATAGTTTACAGCGGAAACTGCTATTCCGAAGAATGGGAAAAGGAAGCCGAACGCAGGGGACTATATAACCTGAAAACCACCGTTGAGGCGCAGGATCGTTCCATTGCGGACGAAAACGTTGCACTGTTCAGCGGATACGGCATATTCTCAAAGCGGGAGATGCTTTCCCGCTATGAGGTTTCGCTTGAAACATACGCAAAGCTTGCCGAGATAGAGGGTCGCACAATGGCCGAGATGGCCGCCAAGGAGATAATTCCCGCCGTGAGCCGTGCGCAGGGCGAAATGGCAAAAACGGTATCCTACAAGCAGAGTATATGCATAGGTACCGAGCCTGAAATGCGCATACTGCGCGAAGGCGCGGCATTGCTTAACGAACTTGACGCGGCCTGCGGCAAGCTGAACGCCGCGTTGAAATATGCCGACGAGTCAGACTGCGCGCACGAGCGCGCCTGCCGCTGCCGCGATGCGGTGGTGCCGGCAAT
>ENA-OOWZ01000251-OOWZ01000251.1-human-gut-metagenome-genome-assembly--contig:-NODE-251-length-29488-cov-2.537288_pt1 | contig 29488 bp, 38 predicted proteins | sample MGYA00241580_ERZ501329 | MGnify/ENA primary metagenome ERZ501329 (study PRJEB25962, sample SAMEA2042923) | human gut metagenome | biome: human gut; feature: human-associated habitat; material: faeces... | reverse complement strand
AATAAACACATCTCCTTCTCCTTCTTTTAGCATTTTGAATCCAACTACCATAGAAGAATCTTTTTTATGTTTTATTGCCATTGTTGGTTGATCTTCCATTTCTATTGTTTCTGTTGCATTTTTTATTTTAAATCTTGGAGATACTTCTTCCATTTCTTTTCCAGTAAATTCTTTGATTTTTTGTCTTATTACTTCTTCTTTACCTATTAATGTTATATCAGCTTGTATTTGATTTATTGCCTTTAATGCACCTTTTATATTTGCATCTGGTGCATTATCTCCTCCCATTGCATCTAGTAATATATTCATTGTCTCATTTCCTTTCCTGTTTGATTCCTTGTGTTTTATTCATTCTTATTCATGATGTTTCTATTTTATTATTGTTTTCTTAAAATTGCAATAGTTTTATCAAAAAAAGAAACACTTTTAAATTGTGTTTCTTTTCAAAATTATTATCTTGTCTCTCCTTTATCTTGTACTTGTGTTTGTGTACGTTCAGGTGTAAGAGTTACTTTAAAATCATCATCTCTTAATTCTCCTGCTGCATTTTTCATTTCATCTCTAAATGCCTTTGCAGTATCATCTACTTCAACATCATCTAATTCTTCTTCACTATTTTTAGCTTCTCTCTTTGAAAATAATCCAGTAATTTTGCTACCAATCTTTTTAAATACATCTGAAATCTTTGAACCAAATCTAGATAATATATTTTCTTTTTTTATTATAGCTGGTAACTGTTTTTGCTCTAAGTTTTCGTTTTTTTCAGCATTCTCTATAGCTTCTCTAATATTATTTGTCATTTCCTTTAAGTCAACATCTCTATTAACATTCATTTCATCTTTTTCTTCAAAATCTTTTACTGTCTTTGTCTTTTCTTTTAATTCTTTTTTTAGTTCGTCTTGTTTTTTTATAACATTTGTTCCACTAATTGCTCCAGAAACAATAAATGATTGTTGAGTATCAATAAGTTCTTTTAATTGCTCTACTTTTTTATCTTCTTTATCTACTTCTGCAATAAGTTTTTCCCATTTTTCTATATCTGCATCAGAAATTCTTTTCATATTAGAAAATTGTTTTTCAGAATGTTCTAAATTTTCTCCATATTTTTCTCCAACAATTCTTCCAGATGCAAACATTGCCCTTTTGTTATCAATATTTTCTTTTACTTCGTCATATTTTCTATTTTTTTCAGGTGCTGTATTAATTCTTTCTTTATATGCTACTGCTAATTCTCTTTTATATGCCACGATTTTATTCTCTGGCACTTCTTCCATTTCTGATAATTCTTTTTTATATTCATTTATTTGTTCGAAATATTCCTCTGTAACAGGTCTTCCACTTGCTATTACTGAATTATGTGTCTCAATTAACTCAGCTAATTCCTTCATTCTATTATTGTTTTTTTCGAATTCTTCTACCTTTTTCTCGTATTCAGCAACTTTTTGGTCTATTTGTTCTTCACTTATAATAGACATATTTTCACGTTTTTCCTTCATTTCTTTTAATTGGGTAAAATAGTCTTCTCCAACTGTTCTTTCAGAGGCTATCACAGCATTGTGATTTTCTATATTTTCGTCTAATTCTTTTATTTCTGCATTATTATTATACATTTCTGTTATTGTCATATTAATACCTTTTCCTTCCTAATACATATTTTTAATCAACTATTATTAATTGTAACATATTATGTAAAAAAAGTCAATTTCCTATAAATTTCAACATACTATTACAATAATATTATACATTATATTTTTTCAAAAAAGATTACAATAGTATTACTTTTTCATTACATTTATATAACAAATATAAAATGAGAGGAATTGTATTTAAACGTCCTCTCATTTTTTAACTTTATATAATTATTATTCGAAATCTTTCTTACTCAACAACAATTTTTTTCCAACCATTGCTAACAATATATCTATTAAATTTTGATCAGTTACATTACAATAATCTCCATCTGGAACTTGATAAATAAATTCCATTGTAAATTTTCCTTCATAATCTTCTAGTTTTTCTAGATTATTCAATTTTTCAGATATATCTTCAATTATATAGTAATACTTTGTTCCTTCAAATTCAACACTATCCATTACTAACCATTCTGCATTATCAAATTTTATCCTTGCTTTATAAGTCATTTGTATCTCTCCTTACATACTTTTATTTAATCTTGCATTAATTCATCATCGTCTTTATCTTTTTTTCTTCCAATTTTATGTCCTACTCCATGTACCAAATTTTTAAAATATTTACTTGCACCTGTAAGCACGTCTGTTGTTTCATCATAATCAGGTCCATATACATTTGCCTCTACCTCAGTTGCATCATTAATAGGGGAATTTTCCATTACACCCATTGTTTTACAAGCATTAGTTACATCTCTACTTGTGCGCATTGTTGTGCTATCAGTAGTAGCTGCATATCCACTTGCGCGCATTACTGGGCTATCAGTAGTAGCTACATATCCACTTGCGCGCATTACTGGACTATCAGTAGTAGCTACATCTCCACTTACGCGCATTGCTGAATTACTAGCCTGCATATTTCCAGCCATAGTTGTTGCTGTACCAACACCATATCCTTCTCTTCTAGAAATATTTTCTGCATCTCCAGCATATTCCTCTCTTTCAAGATTTTCTCCTTCACTATCATCATCTCTTTGATTTGTAGCATCTACTCCTACTTTCACTCTATTTCTTATGTTCTTAGTTCCTTCTCTTTGAGCATTATATAAAGATGTTGCTGTTGCAAAAAGTACTCCATTTAAGTCTAGTCCTTCTTTTAGTTTACCCATCATTTCTGCCATTGTTCCAGTTATATTAGTTTGGTAACCTATTGTACCATTTGCAAAAAATTCATATACTTTATCCATATTAGCAGTATCTCCAAATGAAAATGCTGTATAATCATGCTCTGGGTGTACTGACATATAATTTGATATATTTGCTCTAGTTCCATTTTGTACTTGAGAATAATATCCAGTTGCACTTTTTAGTGCTTCTAAATTTTTACCTTGTTTCATCAATCCATCTGCTTTTTCTGCCACTTGCGCAGCATCTGCATGTGCCTGTACATCAGCTTGATGGTATGGTGTTCCCAAATTCCAATTATTACCGTCTAGATTTCCCCTTTCAGCTCTATTTAGTCCGGCTTCTACAGTTTGTTTTGATATGACATTTTCAACTTCTGGAGCATCTGCTGAATCTGAAATCTTAACTTTGCCTTCAACAGATATATTTGAATTTTTACTATTTACACTTGTTAAATGTTGATTATGTCTTGCCACCAATTCTCTATTTGAAACTATATTTTTCACTTGTTTGTATAATCCCATTAATGCACTAACACTCATTATATTAGTCAATAACAATCTACCTTTAGTTTGTTCTCCTCTATTTATAATTTCTATTGGAGATTTTTTAGAGTTCTTTCCAATATCTAGAATGTTATTTTCATTTCTACCAAATTGAACCGTCTTAGTATTTTCTTCAGCTAATTCTTCCATTTTTACAGAAAGACTATTTACTTGTAAATCATTTCCTATTTCACCCATTTCTCTTCTAGCTTTTGATAATTCAGCCATTTGAGAATTTTCCTCTCTGTTATCTGGGTTAAATTTTGCTAAAAGCCATCCTGAAATATTTCTATGTGCACTAGATTTTTTCTTAGCGCCTTCTTCAAAATCTGTTATTTCTTTTGCACATTTTTTACCTTCACTTACACAGCTGTCATATGTTGTTTTTTCTAAGAAATATTCTTGTTTTTGTGCAGGTGTTAAATTTTCTATACCAATTTCTTCTAATTCTTTAAGTCTATCAAGTGATAGTGTTGCTTGTTCATTATAATATTCGATTGCTGCCCCTCTTTCTCTATCTAATCTTTCTTTAACTACATCTAGATAAGCATTGTTTACTTTATATTGTTTCATAAATTGTGTATCTAGATAATCTCTGTCAAAACTGTCTTTAACTTTTTTATTAAACATTTGATTTACATCTTCAGGTTTTTGGACTAAAACTTCAAAATCTTCTTGGCTTAAATCTTCAATATTTTCTCTCATTGCTTGAATTTTTTCATCAGTTCCCATTATAGCATTAGGTATTATAGCTACTCCTTTTAATATAATTTTAAATGGTGTAGGTATAATATTTAATATTTTATGAACAGTATCCTCATTTTTATTGAAAAAATATGTTATTGTTTGCATATGTGCTAACTTATTTATTGCATTAGCTATACTTCCAACATGTTCTGTGCAAGTATCATTATATATTTCCCAGAAGCTTCTTATTGGCAAATTCTTGTTGTTTGGTTCCTCTATACTTAAATCCCCTAATTCTTTTTCTTCTGGTTTTTCTTGTTCTTTTCTATCTGGCTCTTCAATAATAATACTACTTTCTGGCTTTTTAGGTTTTTCTGTTTCTTTTAGTTTGGCTTGTCCTTTTCCATCTTGTCCTTCAAAACTAATACTACCTTCTGGCTTTTTAGGTTTTTCTGTTTCTTTTGGTTTTACTTGTCCTTTTCTATCTTGTTCTTCAATAATAATACTACCTTCTGGCTTTTCTTGTTTTTTTAAATCATTAATTTGCTTAATGATTTCATTATATGTTTGATGTTCTTCTGCTTCTTGTTCAAGAAAACCTTCTCTTCTATATTCTGCTATTTTTTTTGCACTTTCCTCTAATTTCTTTTCTAACTTTGTAATTTGCTCTTCTCTTGAAATTTTTTCTAGTTTTTCATTTAAATCATTAATTTGCTTAATAATTTCATTATATGTTTGATGTTCCTCTAACTCTTGTTCAAACAAACCTTCTCTTCTGTATTCTGCCATTCTTTTTGCACTTTCCTCTAACTGTTTCTCCAATTCATTAATTTTTTCTTTTTCCATTTTACACTCCCCTTAAAACAATATCTACTCAATATTATACCAGAAAAATAATGTTTTTGCAATACTTTATGTAATTTTACTTTTTATACAATACATTACTATATTAACAATAATTACTTTTTTTGTCAATCAAAAGTATTCTTGTAACATATTTTTAACATTAATGTAATACTTTTGCAATATGCAAAATAAACAAAAAGAAGCCAATTTCTTGACTTCTTTTTATATAATAATTCAGTTATTATTCGATAATGTCAGCAACAACACCTGAACCAACTGTTCTGTTCTAATATTATTATACATTTTTAAACACTCTTAAAGTGCTTATATTTCAATATTTAGTGTTTTTATATTTTCAAACATTTTTAATCGTTTTTGTACTAGAGTGGGAAAAAAGTGGGAAAGTGGGAATTATCTATTCCAATTAAATCCATCTTGAACACCTTTTTTATAAATTTTATTAGAATATTTTTTTAATATATGTAAAAGTATTTTGTCAATTAAATTCAACTTATTACCTCCTCCTTTTATTTATTGGAGATATCTCTATTTTTATTATATCATATTATGTAAATTTTAATAACTACTTTACAGCATAGTTATTTTCTTTTAAAACCCTTGCTATGTCTAATTTACAAAATTCGACTTTTTTCTACAAAATACCACAAATTACCATTTTTCACTATTTTAAATCATCAATTAAATTATCTATATATTCACTTGCTTTATCTTGCTGAGCCAATAATTCATATTTGACATTCTCTATCAAATCTATTGCATCATCATATTTTTTATTTTCTATTGTACTTTTTATATAATCTAATTTTTGAATTAAGTCTTCTGTATCCATTTCAACACCTCTTTGTATAGATTATATCATTTTATAACTATTTTGTAAAATAGTTATTTTATGGCCAAGTTGCTTTTAGGCTAGTTAAAATAAATGTAAGTTTGTTCTAAAATATCTATATAGGAGGTGATTAAATGATTTGTATAAATGTAGAGCAATTATTAAAAAAACAAAAGAAAAGTAAATATTGGTTTGTAAAAAATATGGGTGGTAGTTATCAGTCCTTATCTAATTTAATAAATAACACAACTACAAGTATTCATTTTGAAACACTTGAAAGAATTTGTGAAATTTTAGATTGCGAACCTGGAGATATAATTATCAGAAAAAAAGGAAAAAGGAGGAAAGATAAAAATGAGCAAACTACTAAAGCAGTATAATGAATTAAAACAAAAAGATAAAAACAAAGTCTATTTATTTAAAGTTGGAATATTTTATAATATATTAAATGAAGATGCTCGAAAAGTATCAAATGAAATTGGCTTAAAACTGACTGATTTAAGCCCAGAAATAATAAAATGCGGGTTTCCAATCGCCAAATTAGAAAAATACACGCAGTTATTAGATTCTAAAGGGCTAAAATATGCCATTGTACCTAATCAAACATCTTCAAATCAAAATACTTCTTATGATAATATTATTAATAAAATTATCAACCTAGACATGAATAATACAACATGCAAGGAAGCATTTGATATATTATATAATATACAACAAAATTTAAAAAGTATACAATAGAGGGAAAATTCCCTCTATTTTAATATTTGTAAATTAATTTGCAATAATTTAAGTTTACCCAACCGCTTGGCGTTCTTGCCCAGTCGCCTTTTATTTCGTATGTATCGAAACGTGTTCCGTTTGAATAAACTTTTTTTATTTTATAATTAGTTCCAGCACCAGCTCTTACATTCAACCCGCTTCTTGTATTTACTTGATACAAACCTAATGAATATGAGCTAGATGTCTTTGTTGTTGTACTTGTGTTTGTATTTGTATTACTTGTATATGTTAAGCAAATCCAGCCTTTATTTGTTTTACCCCAATTTCCATTGGTTTGTGTTATTGTAACTGTCGTTCCATATTTATAGCAACCCAATATTCTATATCCTGTACTTGCACCAGCACGAATATTAAGTCCACTCTTAGCAGTAACTTTTACATTATAATTACTACTATTACTACTTGTATTATTTACAGTAGATGAAGATAAATAAGAACTACATACCCAACCAGATATAGGACTTGTTATTCTACTCCAGTTTCCAGAAACTTCAACAACTGTAACTTTTGTTCCATTTGCTAAACTTCCTATTCTAGTAGCATTTATACTTGCATTTGTTCTAACATTTAATGTAGCTCCTTGCGTTGCTACATATCTTGTATAATTAACTGTAGAATTATTATTTGTATTATTACTTCCGCTTCCATTATCATTACTAAAAATCCAGAAGTTTCTGTAATTTGCGTATGTTTTAAAACTACTTTCACTAACAAATGCAGAATTTCCAGAAACTTTTACATTTGCAGCTCTTCTGCTTGCTGTCGTAAATTTTCCACTATATAAATATGGATCATATACTTGTATTGTATTTCCATCTAAACTAACTAATGTTATATAATGACCACCAGTAGTAAACAAACCACTTCCGCAACTTGCAATTATATAATATTTACTATTTCCGTTAGCATCTTTTTGTGATAAATAACTCATAGCTTTATCAAAAGAGCTAGTTGTATAATATTCGTTAAAGTCAAAATAGTCTGCAACAAATGGAAATGCACTCCATGCAGTACCATTATTAGAAGTTCTATATCCATTTTCTACAAATAAAGATGCCATTGTAGTTGGCAATATTGTTCCTTTACTTGATGAAACAATTATAGCTGCACTTGTCGGACCACATGCACTAGACTTCATTGTTTGACTTCTATCGCCTATACTAGAATACATTACGTTAGCCCATCTACTATCTGCTTGACTATAATATGTAAGCCCTTGATATGAGCCTAAAAGTGAAAGTCCACTACCTGTATTAGTCCCATCGTAACTAATATTTTCTTGCTCTACTACTGCGTCTGTTTCTAACGCTCCTTCATCTGTTACGCTTTCTTCCTCTTCAACTGTACTTTCTATAATTTCAGTTGTTGATAAATCTTTGCCATTTTCTGTAGCTTCTATAGTATCTTCTGCACTTTCTTGTACTTCGTCAGAAATAATTACAGTGTTATTAATAGTTTCATCATTCTTTATTTCTTCTATTAATTTATTTTCAATATCCCCCAAATTTTTATTTAAGTTAGGATCATTAAAATAAACACTACAAAATACTCCAGCAACAGCAACTATACTTGCTAATACTAATAATATTTTCTTTTTCATAATAATACCTTTCCTTTCTTACTTGACATATCTAATCCAACCATCATGAATATATGAATTTCCGTGTAAATCTAATGTATAATGATCAAAAACTTCACTTGCTCGCTTTTTTTGTATTTCGTCTTTTGGTATTCCATTTTTTGAATCTTCTATAAATTCAACTAAATAATTCATACATTGGTTTTTATCAAGTCTTTTTATATCTGCATTAACATTATCTAATTTTTTATTTATTGGTTCTAATGCTTTTGCAAATTTATTATCTAATGCTTTATCAACTGGCTTTTTAGTTTTTTCTATAAATGTAAAAATTGTTAAAATAGCATTCAAAAGTGTTGCTAATGATATAATAATTACTGATAATTGTTCCAATTTACTTACTCCTCCTCTCTTGTAAAAATCTATAAAAAAAGCGAAAAAAACAACGCTCTAAAATTGAATTTAAGGCGTTTTTATTTTTCGTTAATATACTTTCATTACTTAATTTTAAGGCTTTAAAAGGATTTTTTATTGTAAGTAAATTATTTGTAATCTTCCCCTGTTATTTCTTTGTACTCTTCTGCTGTTATCCATTTACCAACAGCATTATATACCCTTGTTTTATTCCATATACCATTATTGTAATATTCTTTTACTTTTTCAAAATTCTTGCTCATGATTAAGCCTCCTCTAAATCAATATCAGTCATCATTGCTAAATACTCTATGTCGCCTTGCATTTTTCTTTCTTTTATTTCAGCTTTTGATAGCTCTCTTAAAATAAAATAGTATCCATCTTCATAATGAGCTACTTGTACTAATTCCATGTGCTCATATTCTTGTTTAACTACTTGTCCGTCTTCTTGTCCTTCTATAATTACTTTTGATAATTTACCTTTAAAATCATTTTCTGTAACTTCTGTTTCTGATACAAAATTATTGCCATTTAATTTTAGGTCTTTAAGTTGTGTTCCATCAGATAACGTAATTTCCCATGATTTTTCCATTTTGGTACCTCCTTAAATAAATTATAATATAATTGTGTCATGTTTGTAATTTGCTGCATTGACATATTTTTGTAGTTTCCAGACATCCACGACTTAAATATGTTTTCTATTTCTTTATATGTTAATATATTTTTATCTAATAGCCTTTTGTATGCTTTTAATTTTCTTCTTTCCCTCGTTATTGCTTTTGGGTTAATTTTTCTTATAATTCTTCCTGTTTCTGTTAATTGGTATTTTATTTGTAAAATCTTAAATTGTTGTGATAATTTTACAATATGTGTTTTCTTTTCATTTATTATTAACCCTAATTCATTCGCGATTTTCCTAATCCCTTCTAATACTTCTTTTAAATATTCTTTACTTTCATGTATTAAATACATATCATCGGTATATCTACCATAATACTTAATACCTTTTACTATTTTTATATAATTATCTATTCTTGAAGGATAAGCAATACCTATATTTTGTGAAGGTTGGCTACCAATATCGACACCTCTCCCATTTTTATTTTCTGCATTAAATACATCAAATACATTTTTTAGAATCCATAATGTAATATGTGCCTCTTCTTTATTAACTTTTTTTAAAAAGCCCTGCAAATTTTCTAAGCATAAATTATGGGGAATACTTGCATAATATTTACTAAAGTCTATTAATAGTATATATCCTTCATTACTTTTATGTTTTCTGTAATATTGGTGTAAATGTACTTCTAGTCTTTTTCTATGAAATGATACACCTTTATTTTTTTGACTTGCCCCATTGTCATATACTAAATAGGGAGTAATAGCTGGAGTTAAAACATTATCACAAATCAAATGATTTACAGTTTTATCTATCATATCATTTGTTGTAATATTTCTTATTTTGCCCCTTTCATTTATTGTAAATTTACTACCCTTTGTAGGTTTGTATTTCCACTCTTTAATATCTCTTTGCAGTTCAGCAGTTAATAACAAATGATTAACTTCAAAAAGCTGCGACTGATATTTAAAAGGTGCAGATTTTATTGCTTTTGTTCCAGCTTCATATATTTTATTAGCATCATAAAAAATATTCATAAATCACTTTTATAGTATTACTGGTCGTAACCAAATACATAATGATTAGCATTTATCAATTTTATCAAATTGAAGGGATAATCTTTCCTTTCCTTTTCCCATTGCCCTGCTATGGAAACTTAGTCCACTATTAATAGCTTGGTTGTGAAATCCGGACGAACACCACCAGAGTTAGAGGCGTTGTTGTTGTTCGCATTGCCGTTGTTGTTCACATTCGCGAAATTCGACGCAGAAACGACATTTAAAGATTACCCACTATTTTAGATCTTTTAAAAATCTATTGTCAGACTGTCTAAGAGATTTAATCATATTAAATTCTTTTTGAATTTCCAATACTAAATTTGTGTATTTATTTAAATCAGCATATAAACATTCCCCTATATATTGTAATTCATCTTGCAACGCATTGCAGCAAGCCATTGCTCTATCCATTTCAATACGTCTTTCTTCAAATTCAGACATATAACTAGGAAATATTGTATTTGCTATTCTTAAATGTTGGCTTATTCCACATGCGAAATCTATAACTTTATTTGTAGAACGTTCTATTTGTTGCTTAAAATATTGATATGTTCTTTTTTTTATTCTTTCTTGATCATCGTTAGGGAACATTCTTATTTTTTCAGCAATAATATTTTCAATTTTTGTTTCACTAATATAAAAGTTATTCTCTGCAAGTTTAGTAACAGCCATTCTAATTAAATACGCATTATGTATTGTTTGTAATTTTGATTCTCTTCTCTTACTTTTCTTAATATCTGACATACGCTAATAATACTATTTACTCCTTTTTAAATTTACAAAGAAGTATATCATTTTATTTTAATTATTTTAACTATTCCAGAAATTAACTATCTTATACGACAGGGCATAAAGCCCTGTCGATGTCTGATTAATAGATTAGGAAAGCCGGACGAACACCACCAGAGTAAGAGGCGTTGTCGTTGCCCGCATTGCCGTAGTTGCTCACAAGCGCGAAATACGACGCAGAAACGACATCTCTTAACCAGTACCATTGTCTAGATCCACTATCGTTTAAAGCAACAGTCAAATCGTGTCTATGCCTAAATAATGATAATTGAGATTTATCTATTGTATAATTATTAGGTATATTGCTTCCATTTAAACAATTCTTGAATATGTTACTTCCATATACCATAGTTTCATTCATTAATTCTATTTCAGAATCATACCAAGTTCCACCGCTTTCATAACCATTACTTACAGCATTTTGTAGATGATTTCTATGTTTTAAAATATGACTTGTTTCAAAATCATTTTTTATTATAGTTTTAAATGGATTTAAATTATCTGTGTACATTGCACTTCCAATATATGCTCCTGTAGTAACATTACTTGCATTCATTTGTGCATTTCCCATTGTTCGCTCTGGTATCATTAAAACATGAGGTGTAGTACATTCAGTATCCCCCATGTGTAATCTGTAATTTATATCTGCAACTATATATTTTCTATTACTAACTTTACCAATTATGTAGTCCCCTATATAAATGTCATCAAATGTTCCTGCTGCTATTTGTTTTGATAAAGTTCCATCATAAAATAAATCTGTTATATCTTTACCCCTATAAATTGCATTATGTGCTCCGGCATTTCTTGGAATGATACCACTTAATAAATTCTTAAATGCTATTTTCTTTGTTTCGCCATTACCCAAATCAACCATACACATTATATCTGTATCTTTTGCTTCGGTTGCTTCGGTTAATTCTGATATTTTTTTAATCATTTTATAGATCCTCCTTTAATATTTTAAATTATATTCCCCCTATTATTAATTCTCCACCTTCTGTAGCAATATTGTTTCCATCTTCTGTTGTAACAGGAGATATTGCTTCCATTACTAAGGCTTGTAAATTGTCTATTTCTAGCTGTAGTTTTCCTGCTGCATCTTCACTTAATTGTCCTTTTATTCTTTCAAACCAAACATCAAAATTTTCTGTTTGTTCTTTAAACCATTTTTCAAAGTCTTGTGTTTCTGCTTTTATCATGCTGTCCCATAATGCCTTGTATTGGTCTAATATATTTGTAAAATCTGGTGTTTGCACAGCACAAATTACATTTCCACAGTCGCTACTATTAAACCTTGTATCCTCTATTAAATCTGTCGTTATTGCTGTAGTTCCTGCCGGAATATTAATTTTTGCTATTCTTATTTCATATATACTTGTACCTCTTGTCAATGCCGGTGCAACTGCTTTCTCTGCGAAAGTTCCTTGTACTATTTCTGCTGTTATTTGCCTGTTAGGTATATCAAGTCTGATTACAATATTATCAATTCTATTTAATACACCATCTGCATTTGCAACGCTTAAAACTTTTTCTGGATCGTTATTATATCTATATCCATTTATATTTGCATCGCCACTTTCTACACTAACTGACATATTATCATTTGAAACTACTTTTAAACCATTATTAAATATTCCATTTGTGAAATATTTTGATAAATGTAAAGCCCAGTCAGCAGCATAATACACTCTGTCAGCATTAACAGAATCGAAAAAACTACTTTTTTCAGCCATATTTTTGCCCTTCCTTTCTTATTAATTATCATCGTCAGTAAATGTTTCTTTTAAAGGCGTTCCAAATGTTGGTGTTATAGTAATTTTATTGCCTTCTATAACTTCCTCTACCTCTGTTATTCTTAGGTTTTCTTGTATATTCCAGCTTTCTTTTTTTACTGTTACAACATCTCCTAAATCCCAACCTTTTTTATAGTCATTTGCGTACACTTCAAATTTTATAGATTCTGATATTGAAGATATTTTTTCATTTCCTTTTTCTTTTAAAACTTCATTATATTCGCTAGTAGTTAAATCCCCTTTTGATTCACTTTTTGCATCAACAAATGTTTCTACAATATCAAAATCGTGTAAACCTGCTGTATTATTAATTTCTACTAATACTCTGCTATCTCCTTCGCCTTCTCCACCTACCAACACATCAGTACAAAGCGTACCACCATCATTTAAGTAGTCCGCTTTATTTATGTTTGAATATTCTTCGCTAAATTCATAAAATGAATTATTGGTTTGCTCTACAGTTCTATTTAAACCTTCGTAGTTTTCAAACCTATACTTTTTATTTTCTATATCTGCGATTATTCTAAAACCTACATTTGCAGCTTTAGCAAGTTTTACCAAATAATTATAAATATTTTTGTAAGTAACTTGAAAAGTAATTTTTTCACTATCTATAGTTGTATCTGCTATTTCTAACTTGCTAAATGGTGTCATTTTATTTAAAATTACTCTCATTCCTGCAAGTATTTTTCCAGTAAAGTTAATTCTTTTCTTTACTATTCTTCTGTATAACAAATAAGATAAAAACCTACCAATTACAACTAATTCTGTAGTATTTGTACTTTCTATTATTTCAACGCTTTTAACAAAACCCGCTTCTTTGCTTTCTTCTCTTATTATGACATTATCCTTTTTGAAAATAGCTATATTTCTTTCTGTTGCTTTTAAATGTAATTCAAATTCTCCTGCTTCAAAATATTTTCTACGCCATCTTAGGGAAGTATATTCATCAATTACACCTTGAAAATTTAGATCCCTATCATATATATATAATTCAATGTTTTTCATATTACACCGCCCCATATTCTATACTATAAGACACTTTTGTTTCTAGGCTTTCTTCCCCATCTTCTGCACCTGCTCTTAGAGTATTATCGCCTGAGTGCATTTGCAAAAATTTGCTTCCATATTTCATTTTATAGTTAACATTTTCAGCCTCATTTGTAGATGTAGGAATATAAATTACATTCTTATTACCTCTATGTGTTGTAATTATAATCTGGTCGCCTGCTTCCATTTCAATATTTACTGCTATTTTTTCTTGCGTATTTACATTTATCAAATATGGATTTAAAACTTTACCATTTGCAATAAATCTTATTGTAACACCAAATTCTATATTTGTATCATTTGTTATTGTTCCCATAGTTGTTACATTTTTTGTTGCAAATTCTATTCCTTTATTTTGCTCAGAAATCATAGGAAAACAGAATTGAGGCGTCCACGTAGACATGGACGCTTCTGATTCTTCTATATCTTTAAAATATGGATAAGGACATATAAGAGAAATTGTAAATGTTCTAGGTACTCCTTTTTCTGATACATCTACATCTTCTACTATATATTCAATTTTTCTTTCTATATCATCTTCATAATAATATAACGTACCTATTGTATCTAATGGAAATATATTACGTAATGTTTCTCTTCTTTTTGCGAAATTATCTACAATTATACCATTTATTACTATATTTCTTTTCTTTACGCTCGTTCCTGCGTAGCTTTCTCCTATTCCATAAGCACTTGACACAGTAGCTACACTTCCTTTTACATCATATAGTCCTTCAGTAGAAGTAATAAAAAAAGGGAAATCATAAGTAAAAGTTATTTTCTTATTTTTGTTATTTTCACAAATAATTTTTTTCATATTAAATCATTTCTCCTTTTTCTATAATATTTTACGTATGCAAAAGTTTATATCTTTGTATTTCTCTTCTTAGTAATCTAGCATTTTCTGCTGGAGATGTTTCTGTTGGACTATTTATTGTTAAATTAAAGCTATTATCAATATTATTATTACTTGGTGTTTCTTCCATTCCGTTAGTATATTCTTGATTTTCTTTTGCAGTTAATACTCTTTCGCCTTTATGTAATAAAGCTAAATAATCATCATAAGGTACGTTTGCCATACCAACTTTTAATCTTGGTATATTTAATTCATTTAATCTACTAATATTTACACCCGGTATATTATTAATAACATCAATAGCCCAGTTAATAGATCTTATAAATCCATTTATAGTATTTTGTGCAAATGAAATTATTGAATTAACAACATTTTTAAATGCTCCGCCTATTGCGTCGCCTATTGTAGTACCTATATTGGTAAACATATTTTTAATTGTATTCCAAATTCCTTGAAAGAAACTGCCAACATTACTAAATATACTTTTAATTCCATTCCATGCAGCTTGAAAACTATTTTTAAAGAAATTACCAACGCTAGCAAATATATTTTTAATTCCATTCCAAATATTTTGAAAATATTGTTGCCATGTTCCAACAATTCCTTTTATTGCGTCCCATGCTCCTTGGAAATCTCCTCGAAATACCGCTGTTACTGCACTAAATATACCTTTTATTGTATCAAAAATTGCTTTAAAGTAACCTGTTACTGCGTCCCATATAGTTTTAACTACAGTCCACGCAGTTTGAAAGAAACCACCTATTACAGTACCTACAACGCTAAATATAATTTTTATATTTTCCCAAATGGTACTAAAGTATTGTACTACTATATCCCATACAGATTTTATTACTTCCCATGCCACACTAAAATATGTTCCTAATACTTGAGAAACAACAGAAAATATAGTTTTTATATTTTCCCATATAGCTGCAAAATAAGGTTGCACAAAATCCCATATTGTTTTTATAAATTCCCATGCAGCTTGAAATGCACCTATTACAGATTCTATTACAGGTTGTAAACTTGCTTTTATTCCTTCCCATAAAGCTACAAAATATGGTTGTACAATGTCCCATACTGCCTTTATATTATTCCATACTGTAATTACAGCATTTTTTATTCCTTCAAACATTCCTATTACTAAGTTTCTAAACCACTCGCATTTATTCCATAATAATATAATAGCTGCTATTATAGCTGTAATTACTAAAATAATTGGGTTTGCTGCTATAAAGCTAAACAAACCACTTGCAGCAGTTTTTATTGTTCCAAACATTGATACAATTTTGGGTCCATACGTTAATATAGATCCTATCGAAGAAATAATTTTACCAACAAAAATTAATAATGGTCCGAGTGCTGCTACTAATGCTACAACTACTAGCATAACTTTTTGTGCTGCTGGGCTTAGACTTGTTAACCAGCTAACAAAACTAGATAAACCATCACATATTTTTTGTATAATAGGTAATAATATTTCTCCTAATTTACTACATAATTCACTTACAGTATTTTTTACTTGTTGTAGTTTAGCTGCTGTAGTTTCATATCTTTTAGAAGATTCTGTTGTTAGTGCTGTATTTTCAGCCCATGACTGATTACTTATATCTACCATATCTGACATAAGTTCAGATGCACTAGATAACCTTTTCATAGTATCTGTTTGTCTAAGTGAAGTAACACCTAACTTATCTAAAATAACATTTAGATTTTCTCCACCTGCACTAGCATCTCCCATTCCAGCAACAATTTTTTGAATTGCGGACATAGCATCATTTTCCCACAATTTTTTAAAATCTTTTACAGACATTCCTGCTACATTAGCCCATGTTTTTAATGTTCCAGAATTTAAGGCAACATCTTTATCAATTTGAGTAATTACAGCAGAAATTGCAGAACCTCCTCCTTCTGCTTCTAGTCCAACACTTGCAAGAGTTGTTGCTAACGCTAATACTTCTTGCTCTGTTAATCCTACTTGCTTACCAGATGAGCCTATTCTACTAGACATATTTAAAATATCAGCTTCTGTTGTTGCTGCGTTATTACCTAGAGCAACTAAGGCAGCACCAAATTGATCTACTGTATTAATATCAGAGCCCATAACATTATATAATTGTGCAATGGCTGTTGCTGCTTCATCTGCGGAAAGGTTTGTAGAATCGCCTAACCTTACCATTGTTTCAGTAAATCCTAAAATATTTTCAGTTTTTACTCCTAATTGTCCAGCAGCTTCTGCAACAGACGCAATATCTGTTGCACTACTTGCAGTAGCCTCTGATAAATCAAATAAACCTTCTTTTATATTTTCTAATTCTTCATCAGTTCCATCTACAGTTTTAGTTACTCCTGTAAATGCTGTTTCAAAATCTATTGCACTTTTAGCAACACCTACTAACGCTGCACTTGCAGCAGCACTAACAATAGTTAGTTTCTTACCTACATTAGTTATAGAATCTCCCAAAGTTTGCATTTTTGTTCCTACTGCTGCAACTTGCTGTGCTCCAACAGAGCCAAACGACTTAGCTTCTTTTTCTAAATTCTTTAGTTTTTGTTCTGTTGCTACAATTTCTCTTTGAAAATCTCTATACTGTTGTTCTGTTATTTCTCCTTTATTAAATTGTTCTTGTACCTGTGCTTGTGTAGACTTTAATATATTTAATTTTTCTCTACATTCTGCAATACTTTTATTTAATAAATCTTGTTTTTGCTTTAAAAGTGTAACATTAGTAGGATCCATTTTTAATAGCGTATTTACACCTTTTAGTTCATTTTGTAGACTTTTAGTTTTATCATTGACACTTTTTAAGGCGTTACCTAATTTAGTGGTATCGCCTCCAATTTCTACAGTTATACCTTGTATTCTACTCGCCATCTATACCACCTACTAAAATAAAAGAAACAAGCTATTAATTTGCTCGTTTCTTCAATTTTTCTCTCAATTTAATTCTATCTGGAGTAGTTTCTTCTAATCTTTTAGCATTTCTTAAATATTCTCTACCTTCGTCAGTTTGCGAACAATTATATATAAATGCTTCTCTAAGAAAAAATAAATATTTTACAAAATCTAATTCTTCTACTTCTAGCATTGATATTCTTAAATATTCTGCAACTCTTTTTTCCCCTATACTTTCTACAATATAACCTGTGTCCATATTATCGTCATTGTCTGGATAATATGGACATTTTAGTTTTTTGAATTTTGTATGCTATTAACCCATTCAAAATAATTATTTAATAGATCCACTATTTCGTCTATGTCGTAATTATCTTCTACTTGTTCAGTAGAAATTTTAAAGTTTTGTCTATTTTTGCTTAAAGCTAAAGATACAGCTTCTGTAAGGTTGCTTATGTCTTTTTCTCCTAACTCTTCTGTATTTTTTACCTCGCTTAAAGCAGCTATTTTCTTTAAAACTTTTAATTTTGGTGGCTCTATATTCAATATTTTGCCATTTTTTAGTTTTATATCAAAATACCTTGTTTTTAATTTTGTCATATCATACATAATAATATTCCTCCCTTTACTTTTAAAGAGGGATGGCTGTTTATTTTATACCATCCCTCTATTTTTTTTAGGCTGTTTGCTCTATTTCTTCTTGTAATAAAATTAATGTTCCTTCATCATCTGATGGTGCTGCTTCAAATTCCGCATCAATAACAGTTTCTTTATCCTTAGCAAATGCTAATGTAAAGCCTGCTGTATTTTTACCAACTACAGTAACACGTACATCTCCATCAACAGGATCTTTATGTACGAAATGTATAATGTAGCTTTTATTGTCGTTATTATCAATACCACCAATTTTTACAGTTCTTATACCTTTTTCGGTATCTTCTGTAACTCTACCAGTAGCTACTAATTTCTTTAATGTTTCTCCGTTCCATGTCATAATACCAGATTTTAATTTTGCTTCTTCCTTAGTGATTATAGTTTTTTTAGCTTTTCCTAAATCATCTTCTGCTGTATAATATTCTGGTTTGTACTCTAATTCAGCACCACCTTGTATATATCCTGCTAAATTAGTATCTTTTTCAATTTCTGTATTTTCTGGAATACTTCCAGAAAACTCTGTAATATATAAATTTCCACTACCTAAAGTAATAGTTTGTTTAGTTCTTTTACCCATAATTAATTTCCTTCCTTTCTTATTTTTTCTAAAATTGGATCTAATACCCAAAATGTGCCATACATACCCTCAGAATCAAGCCATTCTGTTTGTGAATTATAGGTATAATAGTCTTTTTTTAATAATTCATTTACTTTTTGTATTTCTTTTAAATCACTATCATTATTTGTTTCGCTGTATCTTTCAATAGTAATATTGTTTTCAACTATATTATTAAGAAGATCAGCACCTCTAACTATTTTTCTATTTACATATAAGAAATAAGGCAATGCTGGAGGTTTTAAATATCTTAATTCTTTAATTTTAAATCCTGTTCCTTCTTTAAACCAATTTTCAATGTTCATTTGCTACTATCTCCTTTACACCACTTACAAATTTTTTCTCCGCTTCTATAACATTTTCACTTAAATATGGATTTCCTTGTACTCTGCCACCATTTCGTTTAGCATGACCATTTGCAAGTAAATGTGTTAATCTATATTCTGGATCCTTAACATACCATGTATATATAGCACTTGTAGATGTTTCTCGAGTTTTCTTATAACTAATATGTCTTTTATATTCCCCAGTTTTTACTGGCGAATCCCTTTTAGTATTTTTAGTCAACTCTACAGCAGTATCTTTTGCCAAAGTTTTTACTTTTTCTGTAACGTTACCAGCATACTGGTTAAGTATTTCTTGCATTTTAGGGGATAATTGAGTAATAGTTATATTATTATTTATTCCCATAGTTGCCTCCTTAAATTGTTACGCATTCTGCAACAAAAGTTAGTTTTAAACGTTTTTCCTGCTTATCATCTACATTTTTTATATCAAAATTTTTATTTTTATATAAAATTCTGTATTGAGATGTATTAAAAATAATATCTTCTAATTTGCTTATATACATAACTTTAAAATTATAAGTATTTTGTGTTATATTAGTTCTGGCGTTAAAGTATTCGTTGCCACTTGATTTATTAACTTCTGCATAACAAGAGTAATAATCTTCCCATTTTTCGATGTCTGCATTTAATTTTTGAATTTTAATTAGTTTGTTCATCGCCATTTTTTCTCATCTCCATTTTTAGTTGCCATTCTAAGTCATTTAAAATTTTTCTAGTTGTATTTGAAATATTTTTTGAATCTAAATCTCTATAATCGTATAAATCAGAAATAACTAAAAGGGCTATTTGTTTAGCCCTTTCGTCTTCTATTGGGTAGTTTTTGCCTATGGCACCTTGTAAATACAAGTTTGAAAAATTAATAAGTCTTATAATATTTCTTTTTACTACTTTGTCCTCTTCGACTTCTTCCACTAAAAAGCCTTTATAATCGCATACTTCTTCTATGCTTACTGGTACATAAGTAACTTCTTCTTTTTCAGCCATAAGCTAGTCCTCCTTTATTTATGCTTGCTCTTCTACAAGAATATAAGCATTTACAAATGCTTTTTCATCTCTTACTTTTACATCTTCTCTTTCAATACCTCTAAATATTGTGCAGTCGTCTTCAAAAGCGTTTATTTCATCTTCGCCACTTCCTACAACAGCTGTATTAGAAGTCATAATGTTTACTTTCTTTCTATCAAATAATACAATTCCTTCTTTGAAATCTCCAATTAAGAATGGTACTTTTGATTCTGTTGTTGCCATATCATCGTTAGGTATTACTTTTATAGGAACAACAGTTGCACCAGCTCTTAATTGCATATTTGCACTATTGGTTGGATCTGGATTTAATAAAGGTCTTCCGTTTTTATCTTCTAATTGGTCTAAATAATCTAAACCATCATCATTTGTAACAACAACAGAAGTTGGTTTAAATGCTTGTCCTAGTTCTTTATTTAATACAGACTTAATACCTTTTATTCCTGCATCTATAGCTTTAGCTTCTTTTGTTTTTATTGCTGCTAAAATTAAGTTGTTTCTTGTTACTCTTGATTCATCAGCTAACCATGCTAATACTGTATTTACTAAATTTTCGTCAGAATCTTCTAACAATTCATTTGTAATTGGTAAATATCCTGCGTATTTATCAATAGCATATTTTATTCTTGAAAATGCTGGACCTTCAGTAGCAGAAATTGCAGATTTTTCTCCAACCTTTGTAAATCCTTTCTTTTGTTTTCTTGTTTTATATGTTCTTTCTCCAGACATTGTAGAAACGCTTTCAACTGTTACTAAGTCTTCTAAAGAGAATTTACTTTCTCTTAATTCTTGAATTTTTGTTACTATATCAGCTGGTACTGTATAGCCTCCTTCTGTTCCTGTTCCTTCATTTAAAGTCTTTGCAACTCTTCTTATAGCGTCTGCTACTTCTTTGATTACATTTTTTTCTTGTTTATTTGCTTTTTCTTCTGCTACTTCTTCGTCTGTTGGTGTATTATCTTCTTTTTCTGCCGCATACATTCTTGCCTCTAAATCATATTCTTTTTGTAGTTCGTCAGCTTCGTCCATTAAAGCTGCTGCTTTCTCTAAGTCTTTGTTTTCCCCATCCATAAAATCTCTAGCCATCATTCTTTTTTGTGCAATTTTATTTAATAATTCTCTCATTTTTTTATTCATTTTTAATTACCTTCCTTTTCTTTTTGATTTTGTGAAAAAATAAAAGAGTCTAGTATTTTCATTCTTAAATCTAGCTCTTTTTCTAATTCCATATTTTCTTTTTTAACAGTTTTATCTGTTTCATTTTCAGCAGTATTGTTCTCTGCTTCATTTTCTATTATATCAGTTTCTTCTGATTCTTCCTTTACTTTTTCTTCTTGATAGTTTTTTGTTGTTCCAGCTCTAGGTTGTGCTGGTACTGCAACGAATGAAAGCTCGTACGCTTCCTTTGCACCATCCAGAGTAAAATAACAAATTTTCTTTCCTGCTGCTGTATCATACTCACGTCCCCACATGTGCGGACAATATGTTTTAGTATTGTCTGTACCACATATAGAACAATAAGCATGTTTTGGTTTACAACCAGTAGAAACTTCTTTTTTTATTCCAGCTTTTATTTCTTGAATTAAATCAGCATTGCTATTTGTTTTAACCATATAACATTTTGCAATTAATTGTGTATATATCTCTCCAGCACCTGTAAATTTGCTTGTGTCTTCTTGTACTAATTCTGTATCATAAATTCTAGCAATTTGATTATCTGCTGTTCTTCTATGATCTTTTATCATAGTTTTACCAACATATAATCTTTTTAAATCTTTTAGTGCATTTAAATTAAATGGCTCGTAATTTCTATCGTCTAATTCATTGTCGCCCATAATAACTTTAAATGTAAATACTTCTTCTGCACTTAGAGGACTTAAAGTTAATTTATTAATTTTCTTTAAATCTTCTTCTGTAACTTCTTGACTTTCTACATTAGCAGATTTACAAACTAAGCCTTTGATAAGGTTTTCTCCAATGCCTCTTTTATTGTTTTCTGGATCCATTTGTATAATTTACCCTCCTCTCCTTCAAAATTTTGTATATACTGAGCACCTGTATATTCTACAGGAATGCTAGCACCATTTCCAAGAAGCCTATCGCCTCCTTCTTTTGCTTCCAAATCAAGGAAAGCTCTCGCTTCGTTCGGTGTATATATAAAGTTTGATACACCTTTACTTAGTGTTTCAACCTGTGTTTTTTGGTCTGCTCTAAGTATTACAGCTACGTTAAATTTAAAATGGTAGCCTTCTGTTTCTTCTTCGTCATCTAGTAGTTTATAGCTTATTTCTTCTTCATATTGCTTTATAATATATAACATTGTATCTATGTAAAAACTTAATTGTTGTGCTTCTGCACTTGAATAACTTGACTTTTCATAATCTCCAATTTGATATGGTTTTATTCCAAAAGCACTAGCGATTTGCAATGCAGAATATTTTTTTACATCTATAAATTGGTTATCAGCAAGTTTTATATTAAGTGGTGTTAAAGTAGCACCTAGAGGAATAGGAATTATATTTTTTATTTGTTCATCGCTGTATTTTCCTGTAGCAAATTTTTCAATTCCTTTTGCAAATTCTTTTGCACTTTCATCATTTAAAGAAGATGTGTACTGTACGACTGCTTTTGCTGTAAAACCATTTTCGTACATTTGATTCACTAACTCTTGTGCCTTGTTATTTCCTATAATTGTACTTCTTAATTTATCCCTAACTGACATTCCAGTTATTCCATCAAAAGAGCTTGATGTTTTAAAGTGTAATATTTCTTCTGATCCAAATCTATATGTTCCCGCCGAGCATGTATAAATATAATAAATATCTGGTATATCACTTAATTTTTTAGCGTCATCATACCAAATTTCTACATCTGACGATGGTAATATCCATAAACTTGTTTTTACGTCATTACCCTTTTTCTTAGTATCTATCAAAACATAAGCATTCCCGTAATGGTTTCTATTGTATTCAACAGTAGACCAAAACGTAGTTGCTGTCATATATTTATTAGGTCTTTCGTTTAAAACTCTATATAATGGATGATTCCTACATACTGTTACCCCGTTATTTTCATTATGTTTTAATAATTTTAGCGGTAATTTTCCTAAAGTTTCACTTAATACTTTTAAACAAGCAAAATATGTTGCTTCTGACAATTCGCTTTTATCAGTATCTTGTAAACCTAAGAAATTTACTAATGCTGCCAACTGGTCATTTTTAGTATTATTTGAAGTTAAAGCCTTAAAAGATTTTTTAACTTTATCTATAATTTTCATTTACTCACCCCCAATTCATCATTTGCAAGTAATTTTTCATTTCCTTGTCAATGTCTACTGGATCTTCCTCTTTTAATTTCATATAAGCTACATGTGCATCTATACAAGCATCAACTGGATCTATTCTTTTTGTTTTTGCTCTCGGCTCTTTATCAACTTTTATTTCGCCAAAACTATTTGCTACTACTTTAGCATTTGAAAAACTCCAGCTTAAAAGTTCATTTTGTTTGTCATATTCTATTTTTCTTGATTTAATATTTAATTTCATATCTTCTGTTGCATCATTTAAGAATCTTGCAGACTGTGTAATTGATAATAAAGGTACTCCAAATTCTTCTAAATCTGATAAAAAACCATCGGCATTATGAGGATCATATCCTATTGCTTTAAGTTTTAAATCGTATGCTTCTATAATTTCTTTTAAATGATTAATAATAAACTTATAGTCGTTCTTATATTCATTTGCCCCACCAGTTATAGTTATTAATCCGTTTTCTTCCCATAAATCATAAGGTGCAACATCTGTTTCTATATGTTCTTCTAGCCTACCTTTAGGCATAAATGAATGTGAATAAATATAAAATTTTTCACTATCTAGTGGAAACTCTAGCGAAATTGTAGTTAAATCCCCTCCACTTGATAAATCTATGCCAGCATAACAGGCTTTTCCACGCATATTCTCTAATGTTTTATCAGTTTCGCATTCCTTCCATTTGTCTATGTCAATAAATTGGTCATCTGTGTTTTTTACCCACATATTTAGGGACTTTACCATAAAGTCCCTTTGTTCATTTCCTCCCATATCTTTAGCAGTTTGCATATCTGTTATTAATACTTTTAATGTATCTTCTTTTGCTGCTAAATAAGGGTTAGCTTTTATTAAATTTTTAGGATCCCATATATCGTCGCCTTTATCTAGTGCGTATATGTCAACAAAAAAGTCTTCTGCAATAGCAATTCCTCGTAAAATATTGCAACAATAATTATCCAATTCATAGCATGGCGTATTAATTTTATCGCCTCTAGTTGTAATTATGCTTATTAATGTTTCTGGAAGTGATTTTGTTCCATTATATAGAGCTTTATATATTTGATTCGTTTTGTGTTGGTGGTATTCGTCTATACTTGCATATATAGCTCTAAATCCATCATCTAAACCACTTTCTTTACTTAATGCCTCTATTGTGCAATGCGTTTCATTAGCAATAATCGTTGATTTATAATCTTTTACTGCAAACATTCCGTCTTTTTCGCTTGCAATATCTTGTCCTGCCAAGTCTTCATCACTTTGTATGAATTTTGACATTTCTTCCCATGCAAGCCTTGCTTGACGTTTCTTAGTTGCTGCTGTAAATAATTTTCCGTAATAATAACCGCTAAATCCTGCAATATATGTTCCTCTAATACCATTTTTAAATGTTTTACTATTTTGTCTTGCCATTGATTCGTAAGATCTTCTAAATCTTCTTTTGCCTTTTTCATTATACCAACCAAACAAGCAACCCATATCGAAAATTTGAAATCCTAATAATTGTACTGGCTTTTTTTCAAAACCTTCTCCAATAGTTAATGTTTCTGCGTACTCTAAAATTCTTTCTGATTTTGCAACATCCCAATAATATGGAAATTCTGCTGTATTCTGTCTTTCTAAATCTTTTAAGTGCCTTTTACAGGCGAGCCTATGTAATTCTCCTGTAAAGACTTCTTTGTTTACAACCTTTCGAGCATATTCTGTTACTCTATCTATCATTACCCCACGAATTTAGCAAATTTATTTTCTTTCGGCTTTTCTGGTGCTTCTGGTACTATTAATCTGCATCTGCTTGTAATAGTTAAACCTAAATCACTAGCACATTGCCTACATTGTTTGAAAGCTCTGTCTTGATTTATTAAATTAGATTCTATTTCACTCGAAAGTAAAACTTGCATTTCCATATTATCTTTATTTTGTTTTGACGACTTCTTTTTAAAAGCTGTACTTAATGCCTTTGTGAATTTTAAATAGTTATCCTTAGATATTAAATAACGAGCTAGACAGTCTTCGTCTAACTCGGTCATTATTCCTATATCTACAAGTTTTGTTGCAATTTCCATAAACTCGTTTTTTTGTTTCTTACTCAAATAGCTTGGCGGCTTAACATCTTTATAGTCATCTGTATTTACTTCTGTACTTTTTCTTTTTGCTATTTCTTCTTTAGTAAGATGTTTCTTCCCCTTTGCTATAATAAGTTCTATTGGCTCTCTTTGTTTACCATAACCTGCCATAATTCCCACCTCTATTTTTAGCATACGCATTTTCGGATTTTGGTGCTACTGATGAAGCGATTATGGGGAGTTTTTTCTACGAAGACCTCCCCTGCACCGGTTCCCCATAGGGTATCAATACTTTTTTGACCACCCCCTACGAGTAATTGTAACAGCTGTTCGTAAAATTTTTAATTATTTTTCATCATCTTTTTTTGTATTTTTTGTTTTGCTTTTAGTAGTATTCTTTTTTGTTTCTTCTTCTGTTGTTTCTTCCTCGTTGCTTTCTTCCTCTTCAACAGCTTCTTTATCTTCTTTTACTTCTTCTGATTCAACTTTTGTTGCCTCTTCTTCTTTTTCTTCTTCTACTTCTTCTGATTCATTTTCTTTTTGTGTTTCTTCTTCGTTGCTTTCTTCTATTTCATTTGATGTTTCTTCTTTGTTATCTTCCTCTGTTGTTTCTTGTTTGTCGTCTGTTGTTCTCTCTTCTTCAACAGCTGTGTATAACTTTCTTTCATCAACTAAATAACTTATTCTTTCTTCTGTTAGTTTCTTATTATCTTTCTCATATTCTTCTTCTAATATTGCTCCTTTTTCTACGTGTCTATTTAATTGAAGGTCTGTATACCCTCTATCTGCTATATGTTTCATTTTTAATCATCCTTTCTTTACTTTGTTATATTATTTATTCTATTTTGTACTAAGCTATCTGGCTTAGTTTGTATAGTCTGTGTAAGCTGTACTGGTGTTACCCTATAATCCATTAAATCTAATAAGTTTATTTGTATTGTTGTTTCATTGCATATATTAATACCATCTAGTCCATAACTATTTAATAATCTTACCAGATCATTTATAAATTGTTTTGCTTTCTCTGGATTTACATTAACATCTACAGTAACTACATTATTTTGCGGTTTGTTTTCTTGCAGCATATTTATTCCCCCTTTCTTTCTTTTGAAAACGATTATGTCTTTTGTCATGGTGTGCATGACATAACGCACGTAAGTTATAGTAGTCTAGTCTTCTTTTCCAACCTTCTGGTGTTTCTATAAATTCTAAATGGTGTACTTCTTCTGCTAATTGTATTTCATAACTAGGATCCTTTTTGTTTTCTTCTATACAGTCTTCACATCTATACGCATACTTTACATCTCCGTATTTGTGTTGTAAGTCTTGCAAATATCTTTCCTTTAACTGTAACCATTCTTTACTTTTACGAAACTTAATTAGTTTAGGATCTCGTTTCTTGTCATATCTATAGTTATATTGTTTCTGCCTTTCTTCCATTTCTTTGTCTACTTTTGCTTGGCATTCACTACAATATCTATTAGGATATTCAATTATTTTCTTACATTTTGCACACATTTTAACTATCATTTCTTATTATTCCCCTTAGTTTTATTTCGTTTATATATTTATCTAAGTATTTCTTATTATCTGTTTTCCTTGCTATATAGTCATTGCATTTTGTTATAGTTATTGCCCCTTTTACAACAGTAACTATATTATTTCTACATACTTCGTTTATACAGTTAGGACACATTCTACTTTTGTACTCTTTCATTGGCTACTACCTCGCTTTTGCAATAATTAATTTGTGAAGAAACACTATTGTTTTTTATCTATATTTTTACAGGAGGTTTAACTGAAAAACATACTTAATTTATTAAATAGGAGCTTTCTTATGGAATTTCTAAAGAATTGGTATTACATTATTTAAAAACTTCACTAAATTAATTAAAAGCACCAAAAAACGAGCCTTATAAAATAAAGCTCGTTCACTGGCTAAAATAAAAGGGGAATATCCTTTTAGTAGAGAATAGTTATATTAAACTTTCTCCGATTATAATTATATTACAAAGTAATTTATACTTTCTACCAAATTTCCGCCAAATTTTTGACCAATTTTTGATTATTTTATATATTTACTACTTTTAGCATTATTTCTATTGCTGTATCCCTTATATTTTTTAATTGATTTATAGTTCTTGTTTCTTTGTAAACTTCAAAATATGTATTTACAACATAATTCCATTTTGGCTCGTTCATATAGTAAGTTTTTACTATTAATTTTTGTTCATTATTTAAAGCCCTTAACATTCTATCAACTTTTCCCACTAAATCACGTAATGGCTCTGCTTTTTCTTCATTTATTGCATTTTCATTCATTAATGCTAATTTATCGGCTTTATTGATATATGTTAATTTATCTTTGTATGACAATGCTATATTTTCTGTTGGCTTATTTATTTTATTTGTATTTCCGCTTCGGCATATCTGATATAGTAGGAGAACTTAACGCCATTCCTTCTATTACCTCTTCTTCGCTTTCTTTATATTTCTTACCATTGTATTTTAATAGCACTTTATTTTTAGCAATTTTATTTTCCAACTCTTCTAACTGTGATTTACTTACTAAATAACTTTTTAACATTTCTTCTATATCGCATTTTTCATACATAGCGTTACTCCTTTCATCTTTTGAGATTCAATAATGTTCTATAGTATCTCATATATGTATAAGGCTCTTTATTGCCTTTTACAATTTCATTTATTGTATTTCTGTCTATTCCTTCACTTCTAAGCAATTTTATAAATTTTTTCTTTGTTAATTTCTTATTACTAAGATTTTGAAAAATTAAACTTAAAGATTCTGCCATTTTTTTACCTACTTCGCATACTGCTTCTGCAACTTTTTGTACTGCATTTATTAATTTGTCAAATACTTCTTTTATTGTTAAATATTCATCATCTTTTAGGCTTATTGTTTTACTATCTGCGTCAAATGTAATTTCCGTTATATAACCTGTTTTATATAGTGTTTGTATATCTGATATTGTTACATCTTTATAATTAATTGTTTTCATTTTCTATTTCTCCCGCTTCTGGATCTATTTTTACTATTACATAAGCTGTATCTTTGTCAAAACCTTCTTCTGCTAAATCCTTAGCATGTTTTTTTATAATAAATACAGGTTGTATAAAAATATCGCATTTCTTATTAGCCCATATTTCGTAGTTTTCCAAATTTTCGCCTTTTCTTACTAAATCTGTTAAAGTATTGTTTAATTTTTCATTTATTTTTATTCTTTCCTTGTTTATTTCTCTTAAATAAGCAACTTCTTTTAAATTTTGTTTTTTATTCTTCTTCATTTGCTGCTTTCCTTTCATAATATTTTTTTACCTCTTCTTTATCGCCTAAAATTAAAGCATTTTCTATGTCATTATCAAATATTGCTAAACCTGCTAATTGTTCCGCCATTAAATCTATTATTTTATTCTTTTTTAAATTGTTTTCTGATATTTCAACTAATAATTGGTTTCTTTTATCTATTACTTTTTCGTTTAGCATTAATTGTTTTTGATATTTTATTAATAAGTCATCTGCTTTTAAATAAACATCTTGCAATAGTAAATATATTTCCTTTAATTCTTCAATATTTAATTTATCTAAAACACTTTTATTAACTATTTCTATTCTTTCTATATTTTTACAATTTATTGTATTTTTTCTAATAACTTCTTCTAATATGTGCTTTTTGTTTCTTTTGTTATCGTTTTTATTAGATTTTTTTACAATAAACTTTTGTAATTTTGTAAAATCTTGATTTTGTATATACCTATATATTTTTTTAAAAATTTTATTTTTATTTTTCATATACCGTACCTCTCATATTCCCTTTTACTTTGTAGGAAACACTTTCTTACCTCTTCATCTAGCCTTATTTCTTCATTGTCTTTTTTTA
>ENA-OOWZ01000245-OOWZ01000245.1-human-gut-metagenome-genome-assembly--contig:-NODE-245-length-30367-cov-2.800772_pt1 | contig 30367 bp, 29 predicted proteins | sample MGYA00241580_ERZ501329 | MGnify/ENA primary metagenome ERZ501329 (study PRJEB25962, sample SAMEA2042923) | human gut metagenome | biome: human gut; feature: human-associated habitat; material: faeces... | reverse complement strand
GGAATATAATTACAAATTCCAATTTATCTAATTAATTATTTTTAATGTATTCTTCTACTTCTTTTGCAACATCATAAGATGTTTTTCCTACTTTGTCGCCTGCTTTTGCATCATATAATATGTTTGCTTTTTTGTAATGATTTATTAATTCTTCTGCTGTTTTGCTATAAACTTGTAGTCTGTTTTCTACAACTTCTGGTTTTTGATCTTCTCTTTGATATAGTTCCCCGCCACATTTGTCACATATTCCTTCAACTTTTGGTGGATTAAATACTACATTGTATATTTCACTACATCCTTTGCAACTTCTTCTATTTGCAATTCTTTCTACTATTTCATCAAATGGAACGTCTATATTTAATGCCATATCTACTTTTGCATTCATTTCTTTTAGCATATTATCAAGACTTACAGCTTGTACACCTGTTCTTGGGAATCCGTCTAAAACAGCTCCGTTTTCTACGTCATCTCCATTTAATCTTTCTTTTAACATTTTTATTGTTACTTCATCTGGTACAAGTTCACCCTTGTCCATGTATTGTTTTGCTTCTTTTCCTAATTCTGTTTCATTTTTTAAATTTTCTCTAAATAAATCTCCTGTTGATATATGAGCTAATTTTAAATCTTCTGCTATTATTTTTCCAACAGTTCCTTTTCCACTACCTGGGGCGCCTAGTAATACTATAAACATATCTTCCCTCCATTCAAACAAATGAAAAGCTTCGTCCTACTGTGTCAAACTTCATTCAAAATTTTTCAATGTACTTATGTACTATTTCAAAATTTTTCGCTTGTTTTCCTTGTATTACTCGCTTTTGATTTGTTTTAAAATCTATTTTTATTTTTTACTATAAATTAGAAGTGAGATGTGTGAAGTGTAATTTTATATTTTCACACTTCGCACTTCACACTTCACACTTCTATTCTAAAAATCCTTTATAATGTCTCATTACTAATCTAGACTCTAATTGTTGTACTGTTTCTAATGCAACACCTACTACGATAAGTATTGATGTTCCACCGAATGCAACGTTAAGTCCTGTAAATCTCATAAGCATTGGAAGTATTGCTATTACACTTAAGAATATACCTCCAAATAAAGTTAATTTACTCATAATTGATGATAAATAATCTGTTGTAGGTTTTCCAGCTCTAATTCCTGGAATAAATCCACCATTTTTCTTTATATTGCTTGATACTTCTGCTGGATTAAATGTTGCATAAGTATAAAAATAAGTAAATCCAAGTATCAATAATAGATATACAATTGCGTTTGCTATTGTATAGCCTAATCCAACATTAGATGTTGATGTAGCTATTGAGAATTTATATATTGTAGCCCAGAAACCTGTTTGGCTTGCTATATTTGCATTAAACATTTGTATAATCATTGCTGGGAATGTCATAAATGATGATGCAAATATTACAGGCATAACTCCTGCCATTGCAAGTTTTAGAGGAATATGTGTATTTTGTCCTCCATACATTTTTCTTCCTACTACCTTTTTAGCATATTGTACAGGAACTCTTCTTTCTGCTTCTTGTACAAATACAACTCCTGCAACAAGAACTATTGCTCCTATTATTATTCCAAGAGAGATTAATAATCCAGTTGTGCTAAATCCGTTAGCTGTTATTATCAAGTTATATATTGTTGTAACTGCTGATGGTAATGAAGCAATTATACCAATGAATATAATTATTGATATACCATTACCAATTCCTTTATTAGTGATTTGTTCTCCAAGCCACATTAAAAGTGCTGTTCCTGCAACTAATGAAAGTACTATTAATGCACCTGTTCCAAATCCAGGGTTTATAAATACTCCATAAGCAGAATATGTACTGCTATATGAAACATAAATTCCTATTGCTTCAACTAATGCTAATATTAGAGTAACAATTTTTGTATATTTGTTTATTTTAGCTCTTCCTTCTTCTCCGCCTTCTTTAATAAGTCTTTCTAATGAAGGTATTACCATTCCTAGCAATTGTATAACAATTGAAGCTGTAATATATGGGCTAATACTCATTGCAAATATTGAAAATCTTGAAAAAGCTCCTCCTGAGATTAAATCTATAAATCCAGATAAGCTGTTTGATCCTGTTTTTGCAAGTTCGCTTAATGCTACAGTATCAATTCCTGGAACTGATATAAAACATCCTAATCTAAATATTACTATTAATAATAGTGTGTACATTAGTCTTTTTCTAATTTCCGGAGTTTTTAAAGCGTTTTTAATTGTTTTAAACAAATTAAATCACCTCTGCTTTTCCACCAGCTGCTTCGATTTTTTCTTTTGCAGCTTTTGTAAATCTTGTTGCTTGAACTGTTAATTTTTTATCTAAATTTCCAGTTGCTAAAACAACGATACCATCATTAGCTTTACTTATTATTCCGTCTGCAATTAAACTTTCAGATGTAACTACATCTGCTTTACTTTTATTAAGCATTGTTAATGTTACTTCTGTGTAATTTGAAGCGTGAATATTTGTAAATCCTCTTTTTGGTAATCTTCTATATAATGGTGTTTGACCTCCTTCAAATCCACGTCTAACTCCTCCACCAGATCTTGCTTTTTGTCCTTTATGTCCTCTTCCTGATGTTTTTCCTAGACCTGAACCAATTCCACGTCCTACTCTTCTTCTTGCAACTTTTTCTTGGCTAGATTTTATGTTTCCTAATTCCATTTGTTTCCCTCCGTTTCTTATTAAACCATTACAATTTCAGTTTGCACTTTTTTAGATTTTGAAGTGGGATGTGAGAAGTGAGATTTAAACGAAAATCTTTCGATTCACACCTCTCACATCACACCTCTCACGTCAAAATTGCAATTCTTACATTCTAAAAGTAATGTTTCTAAATTATAATATTTCTTCTACTTTTTTTCCTCTTTTTTTAGCAACTTCTTCAGCTGTTGACATGTTTTCTAAAGCATTTATTGTAGCATATCCAACGTTTCTTGGATTGTTTGTACCAATAACTTTTGTTTTTATATCTCTATATCCAGCAAGTTCAAGTATTGGTCTTACGCTTCCTCCTGCTATTAATCCAGAACCTTCTGCTCCTGGTTTTAATAGTACGCTTGCTGAACCAAATGTTCCTAGAAATTCATGTGGTATTGTTGTTCCTACGATTGGTACTTCGATTAAGTTCTTTTTAGCATCTTCTATTGCTTTTTTGATTGCATCTGGAACTTCTGCTGCTTTTCCATTTCCAATTCCTACGTGTCCGTTTTCGTCACCAACAACAACTACTGCACTAAATCTGAAATTTCTACCACCTTTAACAACTTTTGCAACTCTGTTAATGGCTACTACTTTTTCTTTTAATTCAACTACTTCGTTTTCCATATTTTAAAAGTTTCCCTCCTTAAAATTCTAATCCTGCTTCTCTTGCAGCCTCTGCAAGCTCTTTTACTACACCGTGGTAAATATATCCGCCTCTATCATAGACAACATTTTTAATATTTTTTTCTATTGCTCTTTTTGCAATTAATGTTCCAACTTCTTTTGCAGCTTCTTTATTAGATTTTTTTGTTTTTACAGCTTTATCTAATGTTGATGCTGAAACGATAGTTTCTCCTTTTACATCATCTATGATTTGTGCATATATATTAGAATTACTTCTATAAACACATAGTCTTGGACATTCAGATGTTCCGCTTATTTTTCTACGTACTCTTATATGTCTTCTTTCTCTTTCTAATTTTCTATTTGTTTTGCTAATCATTTAAGAATTTCTCCTTTCTTTTTATATACTTGTTCTATTTACCTGTTTTACCTTCTTTTCTTCTAATATGTTCATCAACATATTTAATACCTTTTCCTCTATATACTTCTGGTGGTCTTTTGCTTCTTATTTCTGCAGCCATTTGACCTACTAGTTCTTTATCAATACCTTTTACTATTATTGAGTTTGGATTTGGTACTTCATATTTAATTCCTTCTGGTTCAACCATTTCTACTGGATGTGAATATCCTAGAGTTAAAACTATTTTATTTCCTTGTTTTGCAGCTCTGTAACCTACTCCGTTAATTTCTAATTGTTTTGAAAATTCATTAGAAACTCCTTCAATCATATTGTTTATTAATGTTCTTGTTAAACCATGTAAACTTCTATTTTCTTTTTCATCGTTTGGTCTTGCTACTACAATAACACCGTTTTCTAGTTTTATAGAAATGTTGTCATTAACTGTTCTTTCTAATGTTCCTTTAGGTCCTTTTACAGTTATTTTTTGTCCATCTATTGTTACATCTATACCAGCTGGAACTGTAATTGGTTTGTTTCCTATTCTTGACATACCTTTTACTCCCTTCTTAAAATTCTTTTTTATTTTTCTTTACTATTAATTTTTGTTTTGTTAAAGCAATTTTAATTACCAAATATATGCTAATACTTCTCCACCAACGCCAGCGTTTCTTGCTTCTTTATCTGTCATAACACCTTTTGATGTTGAAATTAAAGCTATTCCTAATCCGTTTAATACTCTTGGAAGTTCATCTTTTGCTGCATATATTCTTAGTCCTGGTTTGCTTATTCTTTTTAATCCAGATATAACTTTTTTACCATTCTCTGTATATTTTAAGCTTATTCTTAAAATACCTTGGTTTTCATTACTTATTTCTTCATACGATTTTATATATCCTTCATTGAACAAAATTTCTGCAATTGATCTTTTCATCTTAGATGCTGGAATATCAACTGTTTTAAATTTTGCACTGTTTGCATTTCTTATTCTTGTTAGCATGTCTGCTATTGGATCAGTAGTGTTCATTTAAATTTATTCCTCCTTTTCTTATTTGAAGTGAAGCTTTTCGCCTCTTATTACCAGCTTGCTTTTTTTACACCTGGTATTTCACCTTTATGTGCTAATTCTCTAAAGCATATACGGCAAATTCCATATTTTCTTATATATGCATGTGGTCTACCACATAATTTACATCTATTATATTCTCTTGTTTTAAATTTTTGTGGTTTTTGTTGCTTTACAATCATTGATTTTTTAGCCATAATTTTTATTTTCCTCCTTTATTAAACTCTAAAAGGCATTCCTAATAATGCTAATAATTCTTTTGCTTCCTCATCTGTTTTTGCTGTTGTTACAAATATAATATCCATTCCTCTTATTTTATCTATTTTGTCATATTCGATTTCTGGGAATATTAATTGTTCTTTTATACCTAAAGAATAATTTCCTTTTCCATCAAATGAATTTTTAGATACTCCTCTAAAATCTCTTACTCTTGGAAGTGCTAAGTTAAATAATTTATCAGCAAAATCATACATTTTTCCTGCTCTTAGTGTAACTTTACATCCTACGTTTACACCTTCTCTTAATTTAAATGCAGCAATTGATTTTTTTGCTTTTGTTATAACTGGTTTTTGACCTGTTATAAGTGTTAAATCTGATATTGCATTATCTAAACTTTTTGGATTATCTTTTATATCTCCTAATCCTATATTTATAACTATTTTTTCTAGTTTAGGAACTTCCATTAGTGATTTATATTCAAACTTTTTCATTAATGCTGGTACTACTTCTTTTTGATATTGTTCTTTTAACTTTTCCATGGATAGTTTTTTCCTCCTTCTATTTTATTATTTTAGTTTTGCTCCACATTTTTTGCAAATACGTGTTTTTTCTTTTCCTTCTTTTTCTATTTTTATTCTAGTAGGTTTGTTGCATTTTGGGCAAACTACGTTAACTTTGCTGCTATGTATGCTACATTCTACAGGAATAATTCCACCTTCTTCACCTTGTTTTCTAGGTTTAACGTGTTTTTTTCTTATATTTATACCTTTAACTATTATTCTATCTGTTTTTGGCATTGTGTCTAAAACTTCACCAGTTTTACCTTTATCATTTCCTGATAAAACTTGAACTGTATCGCCTTTTTTTATTTTCATTTAAGGTCTTCCTCCTTCTTTTCTATTATTTCGATTTTTCTATCATTTTTGTTCTAGTTATTAAAGTACCTCTGGAGCTAATGATAAAATTTTCATATAGTCCTTATCTCTTAATTCTCTTGCTATAGGCCCAAATATACGAGTACCTTTTGGGTTTTTATCATCACGAATAATAACTGCTGCATTTTCGTCAAATCTTACATAAGATCCATCTGCTCTTCTAATTGGTTTTTTTGTTCTTACTATAACTGCTTTTACTACATCACCTTTTTTAACAACTCCATTTGGTATAGCACTTTTTACAGATGCAACTATTACATCTCCAACACCTGCAAATTTTCTGTGTGAACCACCTAAGCATCTAATACACATTAATTCTTTTGCTCCTGTGTTGTCTGCTACTTTTAGTCTTGATTGTTGTTGTATCATTATGGTTTCCTCCTTTTTAAAAATTTGTGAATCAAACTTTATACTCTTCACTATTCATTTATTTTATAACTGCTTTTTCTACAACTTCTACTAGTCTCCATCTTTTGTCTTTAGATAGAGGTCTTGTTTCCATTACTTTTACTTTATCTCCTATTTGGCATTGATTTTCTTCATCATGAGCTTTTAATTTATATGTTCTTTTAACAATTTTGCCATATATAGGATGTTTAACACTTGTTTCAACTGCTACGACTATTGTTTTATCCATTTTGTTTGATACAACTGTACCAGTCATAACTTTACGAAGATTTCTTTCTTCCATTTATATTTTCCTCCTTATTATTTTGAGGGACACATTTTCGGGTCGACAGTGCCGTCGACCCCTACACAATTTGTGTGCAGGTCTCCTACTAGTTTTTTGCTTCTCCTAATTCTCTTTCTTTTAGAATAGTATTAACTCTAGCTATATCTTTTTTAACTTCTTTTATTTTCATTGGATTGTCTAATCCGTTTGTAGCTAAGCTAAATCTTAATTTAAATAATTCAGATTTTAATTCTACTAATTCTTTTTCTAGCTCTGGTGAAGACATTTCTCTTATTTTATTTATCTTCATCATTCTCACCACCTTGTTTAGTTTCTCTGGCTAAGAATTTTGTTTTTACAGGTAATTTGTGTGCTGCAAGTCTTAAAGCTTCTCTTGCTACATCTTCTGTTACACCTGCTAATTCAAATAATATTCTACCAGGTTTTACAACAGCTACCCAATATTCTGTTGCACCTTTACCTTTACCCATACGAGTATCAGCTGGTTTTTTACTAATTGGTTTATTTGGGAATATTTTAATCCAAACTTTACCACCTCTTTTAATATAACGAGTCATGGCAATTCTGGCTGCTTCTATTTGGTTTGCTGTAATTAATCCTGTTTCTAATGCTTGTAATCCGTATTCACCTTCGTTTACAACATTACCTCTTGTTGCTTTACCTCTGTTCCTACCTTTTTGCATTTTTCTATATTTTGTTCTTTTTGGCATTACTGGCATTATTGTTCCCCTCCTTCTTTTGCTACTTTTTTAGTTGGAAGAACCTCTCCTTTATATATCCAAACTTTTACACCTATTTTTCCATAAGTTGTATCTGCTTCGTGGAATCCATAATCAATATCTGCTCTTAATGTTTGAAGTGGAATTGTTCCTTCTTTATAGAATTCTGTTCTTGCCATATCAGCTCCACCTAATCTTCCAGATACTGCTGTTTTTATTCCAAGAGCTCCTGATTTCATTGCTTTTTGCATACATTGTTTCATAGCTTTTCTAAATGAAATTCTTCTTTCTAGTTGTCCAGCGATATTTTCAGCAACTAATTGTGCATCTGTATCTATTGCTTTTACCTCAACTATATTGATATTTACATCTTTACCAATTAATTTTGTTAATTCTGCTTTTAATGTTTCAGCTCCAGCTCCACCTTTTCCGATTATAATTCCTGGTTTAGCTGCATAAACATTAACTTTGATTAATTTTGCTGTTCTTTCAATTTCGATTTTTGAAACTCCAGCTGTATATAATTTTTTCTTTAAAAATTTACGGATTTTTTGATCTTCTACTAAGTAATCTGCAAAGTTCTTAGAATCTGCATACCATTTAGCATTCCAATCTTTGATTATTCCAACTCTCACACCTGTTGGATGTACTTTTTGTCCCATTTTGTAATTATCCTCCTTTCCTATTCTGCTTCTCTAACTACGATAGTTATATGACTTGTTCTTTTTCTAATTCTAACTGCTGAACCTTTTGCAGCTGGTCTAATTCTCTTTAGAGTTGGACCTTGATTTGCATATATTTCAGCTACATATAAATTTTCATGTTTCATTCCATGATTATTTTCAGCATTTGCGATTGCTGATTTTAATAATTTTTCTATAATGTCTGAAGATGCTTTTGGTGTAAATTTTACTATTGCTAAAGCTTCATCAACATTTTTTCCTCTAATTAAATCTGCAACGATTTTTACTTTTCTAGCAGAAATTCTTGCATATTTTAATGTTGCTTTTGCTTCCATTACTGCTGTTTCTTCCACTACAATTCCCTCCTTATTAATTATTTATTTGTAGTTGTTTTTTCTCCTGCATGACCTTTGAATGTTCTTGTAGGAGCAAATTCACCTAATTTATGACCTATCATTTCTTCTGTAATATATACTGGTACATGTTTTCTACCGTCATGAACAGCAATTGTGTGTCCAATCATTTGTGGATAAATTGTAGAAGCTCTTGACCATGTCTTGATTACTTCTTTGTTTCCACTTTCATTCATAGCTTCTACTCTTTTAAGTAATTCTGGTGCTACGAAAGGTTTTTTCTTACTTGATCTTGACATATGATTTTCCTCCTATTCTACTTTCTTCTCTTTACGATAAATTTATTTGTTTTCTTTTTAGAATCTCTTGTCTTGTATCCTAATGCTGGTTTACCCCAAGGAGTCATTGGTCCTGAATGTCCAACTGGAGCTTTACCTTCACCACCACCATGAGGGTGATCTACTGGGTTCATTACAGATCCTCTAACTGCTGGTCTTACACCTAAGTGTCTTGTTTTACCAGCTTTACCTAATTTAACATTTTCATGATCTGCATTTCCTACAACTCCGATTGTTGCTCTACATTTAGCTAATATTAATCTCATTTCTCCAGAAGGTAATCTTACATGAGCATATTTTCCTTCTTTAGCCATTAATTGTGCGCTTTGTCCAGCAACTCTTACTAATTTTGCACCTTGACCTGGGTTTAATTCGATGTTGTGAATTAATGTACCAACTGGGATGTTTGCGATTGGTAGGCAGTTTCCTGCTTTGATATCAACGTTTTCTCCAGATACTACTTTATCTCCATCTGTTAATCCTTGTGGTGCTATGATGTAACTTAATGTTCCATCTTCATATTTTACTAATGCTATGTTAGCACTTCTGTTTGGATCATATTCGATTCCAACAACTGTTGCTTCCATATTATCTTTTAATCTCTTAAAATCTATTTTTCTATATTTTTGTCTGTTTCCTCCACCTTGATGTCTAACTGTTATTCTACCATATGAGTTTCTTCCTGCATTTTTCTTTTTCTTTTCTAATAAAGATTTCTCAGGAGTAGACTTTGTTACTTCTGAATAATCAGAAACAGTCATATTTCTTCTTGATGGTGTATATGCTTTGAAATGTTTCATTCCCATTTTTAATTCTCTCCTTTAATTATTTATTTTCCGAGTTATTTCTCGATATTGTTTAAGCACTAAGCTCCCATAAATTCATCAATTGAATCGTTGTATTTTTTAGAAACTTTAACTGCTTTTCCACCTTTTCCAAGATATGTTTTGTCAGCTGGATTTACATCTATTGTTACAATAGCTTTTTTCCAATCTGGTGTTTTTCCTTCTACATATCTAACTCTTTTTGTTTTTCCTTTAACAATCATTGTATTAACATTTAATACTTTTACTTCAAAAAGTTTTTCTACAGCTCTTGCTATATCAACTTTTGTTGCTTTTTTGTTAACTTCGAAAGTGTATTTTCCTGCTTGCATTTCATCATTACTTTTTTCTGTTATTACTGGTCTTATTATGATTTCTTCTGGTAACATTAAGCATACACCTCCTCTAATTTTTTAACAGTATCTAGAGGTAAAACTAATTTACTGCAATTTAATAAATCAAATACATTGATCATATTTAATTGGATAGTTTTAACACCTTCTATATTTCTGCTTGATAGGTAAACATTTTCATTTTTATCTGTTAAGATAATTAATGTTTTTCCTGTTATTTTTAAATCTGTTAAAGTTTGTGCCATAACTTTAGTTTTTGGCTCTTTAACTTCTAATTTATCAACAACTGTTAATTCATTATCTAATACTTTTGCACTTAATAATGATCTAATTGCTAATTGTTTTTCTTTCTTATTTATTCTATATGAATATGAACGTGGTTTTGGACCTAAAGCTATACCACCTTTAATCCATTGTGGAGCACGTATACTACCTTGTCTTGCTCTACCTGTTCCTTTTTGTCTCCATGGTTTTCTTCCACCACCACGAACTTCTGCTCTTGTTTTAGTACTTTGTGTACCTTGTCTTTGATTAGCTAAGTAGTTTACTAATACACTGTGAACGATAGTTTCATTTGGTTCAATTCCAAATACAGCTTCGTTTAATTCTACATCGCTAACTTTTTTACCTTGCATGTTATATACATCTACTTTTGGCATTTCGTATTTCCTCCTTTTCTAAAACTTTCATTACATAGCTTTTACAGCTGATTTTATTTTTAAGATAGCTCCTTTAGCTCCTGGAACACTACCTTTTACTAAAATTACGTTTTTATCTAAATCTACTTTTACAACATCTAAGTTTTGTATTGTAACTGTAACTCTTCCCATATGTCCTGGTAATTTTTTACCTTTAAATACTCTACCTGGTGTTGATGTTGGTCCCATTGAACCTGGTCTTCTGTGATACATTGAACCATGTCCCATTGGTCCTCTTGATTGTCCATGTCTTTTGATTACACCTTGGAATCCTTTTCCTTTTGATGTACCTTGAACATCTATTTTATCTCCAGCAGCAAATACATCTGCTTTTAATTCGTCTCCAACTTTGATTCCTTCTATTGAATCTAATCTGAATTCTCTTAAATGTTTTTTTGCTGTAACATTTGCTTTTGCAAAATGTCCTTTTTCTGGTTTGTTTAATTTGTTTTCTTTAACTTCTCCAAATCCTAATTGTACTGCTTCATATCCATCTTTTTCAGATGTTTTAACTTGAGCAACTACACATGGACCTGCTTCTATAACTGTTACTGGAATAACTGATCCGTTTTCGTCAAATATTTGTGTCATTCCAACTTTTTTTCCTATTAATGCTTTTTTCATTATAATTTCCTCCTACTATTGGCTGACTTTTGCCAGCTTGGTTTGATTTTTATTATTTAAAACTAGTTTTTGATTTCGATGTCAACACCAGCTGGTAGTTCTAGTTTCATTAAACTATCCATTGTTTTTGATGTTGGGTAAAGAATGTCTATAACTCTTTTATGTGTTCTCATTTCGAATTGTTCTCTTGAATCTTTGTGTTTGTGTGGAGAACGTAAGATTGTTACGATTTCTTTTTGTGTTGGTAGTGGAATAGGACCTGATACTTTTGCTCCTGTTTTCTTAGCAGTATCTACTATTTTTTCAGCAGACTGTTCTAAAACTGCATGGTCATAAGCTTTTAGTCTTATTCTAATTTTTTCACTTGCTACAATTGAATTTGCCATTGTAATTTTCCCTCCTTAAAATAATAATATAATTTAAATTACGCGTTGGCAAGTTATAACACATCCGGGTGTTTTGCTTTTACCCATTTTAAAATCCCAAAAATTCGCATGATGATTCTGGGATAAGTGCTCTAATATAATTATTAAAATTAAACTTACCGCCTGGTCTAGCCAAGACATACTCCACTGAAGTTCCCTCCATCCCACTATTCCGTAAGGATGTAGCCACATTCAGCTTCAACGCTATATTTCATGCTCATCTATTATATAATGTTTTTTACATAAAGTCAATACTTTTGACATAAAAAGTTAAAAAAGGCAAAGTGTGGTATTTCACACACGTTTTGCCTTTACTATATATCTTTGTGTATTAATACGATAAGGATGACAAGTTATTAATGTTATAATGTCCTGTCCTTCCTGTATTTCCAATTCACTAATATCATCTGGGTTAATAATTTTAGTTTCATAAACTTCGTAAGTAAGTTCTTCTTTAAAATTACGAATGCGAATTTTATCTCCGACCCCAATTTTATCTATATATCTAAATAATGTTGCTTTTCCATATCCCCTATGTGCTGCAATTACACTATTTGTATTTACTCCGCCTATTGGATAAGAAGTTTCTGTAAGATGTACTGCTCCTTTTTTCATATTCGCCGTGTTGGCACCTAATAATATTGGAACTTCTATATTTATTTTAGGAATACTTATATACCCAATAACATTATTCTCAATTCCATATTCACTTAAGTCTATTGCAGATTGCTCATATGAAAATGGATCTACTAATTTGTTTTGTTTTTCTTCATATATTTTTTGATTTTCTTCTTGTAATTTTTTATAAAGCTTATCTAAAATATTTTCGTTCTGCTCATCTGTTATTTTTACAACAAATTTTTCTTTTTCTGTTTCAACATTTTTTTCATATATATAATTACTTGCACTAGGAAAACAAAATAATATTATTCCTATTAAAATAAACAAAATTGCTACTATATTTAAAATCTTTCTTTTATTCATCGCTCTTTTTGCTCCTTTTAATAATTATTTCCACAATTAAAGTAGTAATTATAACTATTATCAGTATTACTGTACCTATTTGTATTCCTGTTAGATAATATTGTTTATTGTTTTTCTTAGTTTCTACATTATTTATAGTATTAGAATTATTGCTAGCTTCTGTAGTATTTCCATTATTTTCTATATAATCCTCCACTCTTTCAGCTTTAACTAATAATCTATGTGAATTTACACCATATGGTGTACAAGTAACAAGTGTTACCAAATCTTCTCCACTTGTTATCCTTAATTCGTCTATATTATCTGGAAGTACGACTTTTATCTCATATACTTTGTATGCCAATCTCTCATTTAATATATGAATATAAAACACATCACCTACTACAAGTTCATCAAGTCTTGTAAACAATTCTGCATTTGGTAACCCTGTATGTCCTGTTAATACTGAATGTGTAGAACTTCCTCCAATTGGCACTGATGTATTTTGAATATGTCCAACTCCTTTTTCTAACACTTCTTCACTTGTGCCATGATAAATTGGTAAGTCGACTGAAATCTTAGGAATTTGTATGTAACCCATTATTCCATCTTCAGAAAGATTTAATACTTCTTTATAATTTTCTGGTAATGCATAACCACTCCCTAAAACAAATGGGTCATGTACTGGGTCTCCAGACAAGTTTTCATTATATGTTTGTGCTTTTTCTTTTTCTTCTTTTATTGAATCTTCTTCTATGCCAGCAACTATTTTATCATAGTTTCGTATTGCTTCTACATGATTTTTTTCTGCAAAATAGTTGCTTATGCTAGGATATAGAAATATTCCTGTTCCTACTATTATAAATATAACTGCAATTATTAATAATATTTTTTCGCTTTTCATCTTTCCCTCTTTGAAAATATAAGACGGTCTATAATGGCCGTCCTATTTTTTATTGTTTTTGTAAATTCTTCTTTTTGTTTGCTATTACCAATAATAAAATTCCTAAACCAACAAATACAATTCCTCCTGCAACAAACACTACTGTTCCTGCCCCACCTGTTACTGGTAGTTGGAAACCTTTTGTATTTGTAAATGTTAATTTGTAAATTCCTGTTGTTCCTTCTTCATCATCTAAAACTCCATCTAAATTGTCATCTTTTATTGTTATTGTTTTTATTTCTGTTGCTATATTATATCCATCTGATGCTTTGGTTTCTTTTAATTGGTATGTTCCAACATTCAAACCATTTATATATAATTTACCATTATCATCTACAACTAGTTCTGTTGTTGCACCTGCATCTGATTGATTTGCTTGATAATATACTCCAGAAGCTGTTTTTACAAAATATAATTTTGTTGATTCACTAGACAATTCAAATTCAGCTCCTTTTAAAACTTCTCCAGTTGTTTTATCTGTTTTTGTAATTTCTGCACCATATGTGAATACTTTGTTACTTGTTTCTTGTGTTTGTGAGCTCGTTGCATCATATGGGTTATTGCTATATGTTAATGTTGCTGTATTTGAGTTTCCAGCACCTCCAACATTTGTTGAAGCTCCAGCTGTTAATTTTGCACTATAAGTAACTTTTACTTTATCATAGTTTTTAATTTGATCATATTTTAAATCAACATCAAATGCTGTATTTCCTGTTGTTGTAAGTGTATAGTCTGTTGTTTCTGTTAATTGAATAGGTGTTGCTGAACCTTTTTGTCCAAAAACTTTGATTGTTGCTTTGTCTACTGTTAATCCATTGCTTAATGAATCACTTATTTTATAAGATTTGGCTAAGCTTCCTGTAGCATATGTAGGAATATCTGCTACAATTGTGAATAGTATTGTGTCTTTTGTGCTATACTTATCTTTTGTTTTTGTCTCATCTGTAACTGTTTTTGTGATTTGTGGTTTTGTTGCTTTTACTGTTACTGACATTGAATCTGGTAACTTCCACTCTTTTGTTGTATTATCAAATTCTGGTGTTAAGTTTATTACTGATGGTGTATAAACCATATATCCATTTTCAATTAAAATTAAATATGTTCCCATTTCACATCCTGTGAATGTAACACTTCCTGTTAATTTTTCATCTGTAACAGGATATGATGCAGTTCCTCCTGTTGCTGTTTGTGTTTTAGCAGTTAATGAAATTGTTCCTCCTTTTATAGCTGCTGATAATGCACTATAAAATGCTTTGGCTTCATCTGAATTACTTGTTACATTTTTATAAAAGTTTTCTGGATCTGAATATGCTGAATAATTAGCATCTACCCATGTTTTTACATTGCTATTCCATGTATATGGTTCAGCTTGTAGTTGGTCAACTGTGTAATCATAATTAACTGTTGTTAATTGATATGCTGATACTTTTGCTCCTGCTTCTATTCCTGAAACAGTAATGTCTTTTGTGTTTGTTGTAGTTGTAATGCTTGCATATGCTGGCAAGTTTAATCCCATTAGCATTAAAACTGTTACTATAGCTATAACTATTGCTTTAAAAACTTTTTTCTCCTTCATTTGTTTATTCTCCTCTTCCTTTTATTTCTCGCATTTATTAAAATGCATTTTTTTGCTCCTGCTAAAACTCCTAAAGCAACTCCTATAGATAATACCACTATTCCTATTTGATAATAGTTTTTCAATCCAAAGCCTCCACTAATAGGGAAATTGTAATATTCCTTATTAGGCAACAATAACTGCCCATCATCAGTTTTAATCATTGCTGGGGGATTTCCTACAGCATTTATTTTTAATGGTGTCCCATTGATAGTAACTATTGAAGTATCTGTTAAGTCATATGTTCCAGTAATAAATTGAATTTTCCATTGTCCATCTGGAATCATTCTTCCTTCTGCTGATTTTATTTCTACTAATCTGTATTCTTTATCTATTGGTAATTCTTCTAGTTTTAGAAGTCCTGTATTTGATGATGCATATGTTCCAACTAGTTTCCAAACTGAACTTACATTTTGAGTATCTATCAAATTATCTGTTGCTGTTGTTCCTATAAATTGATATAGATTAAATTGTGTATCTGCTAGAGTTTTTTCATGATTTTCTTCTGCTACTTTTGTTATTCTTATATCAGCTGTTTTTATTTTGTAATAATAAGTTACTTCGGTATCTTCTTGTATCGTTCCTGTAGCATTTTCTGGTGTTCCTACCAATTCATAAATTGAGTAGTCTATTTTATCTTCACTTGCTTGTAAAGTTGTATATTCTGCACCTTTTTTCAAATCTTTTGTTAGCTCATCTGCTACTTTTTCTCCTGTTGTTGAACCTTTTAAAGGAACTGATTCATTTGTTCCATCTATATAATGATGTACTGTTAATGTATATGTTTTTTCTTTGTAATAATAGTTTATTACTTGTTTTGTTCCTTCTTCGTATGTTCCTTTATAATTGTCTGGAATATAATAATCATCTGGATTTAATCCGTCTGGAATATTATCTCCATAATAATCTGCGTTTGTTATTATTACATATTCTATATCTGTGTCTGGTAATGTTTCATAATTCGTTCCTACATCTCCTGTACTTGTCTCTGTTTCTGCAACTTTAGTTGTTGTTGTTCCTCCATCTTTGGTCCATAAGAAGTGGTTTACTTCTATATTTGATACCGTGTTACTAAATTGTACTATTATATGCTTATCTTCCTTTACATCTTCAAATATTGGTAATGTTACTGTTCCATCATCTGCTGTTGTAAAGTTTGTATATTCTTTGCCATTTATTGTTATACTGTTTATTAAATATTTTGCATCTGGTGTTATTTTTATTGTTTGTGTAGAGTCTTTTCCATATTCTACTTTTTCTACATAACGAATACCATCTTTTGTGTATTCTACCCCATCTACTGTTACACCTGTCTGACCGTCTATGTTTCCTCCAAATACATTATTGTTTTTCTTTACTTCTGTTGTTATTTTAAAATTCTTAATTTTGTTTTCTACTTCAAGCCTTTGAGCTTCTGGGACTGATGCTAATGCTGCTCTTTCTGCAATTACAAATGCTTCTGAATTTCCAACTCTTGTTAAAATTTGTTCTTTTGTTGTATCATCTTCATCTTCGTCTTCGTCTATTTTTCCTCCAAAATTTGTTGCACTTAATGTTGAAGAATTGAAAAATCCTCCTGATACTAAGGCTCCATTTTTGGTTTCTGTTACTGTTGTTACACCATCATAATCATCACCATATAATCTGCTCGAATATTCAACTTCGTTTTTTGAATTTAATTTTATTACATATCCATCACATGCATCGTCTCCAAGTTCCTCATCAAATTTTGTTCCATCAATACCCACAGTATCAGCCGAATAATACCACCCACCAAATAGTATTCCTCCATCAGAAGTTACTTGCACATCTGAAACATATTCATCATATGTTCCTGTTAATTCATAAATTCTTGTTGAAGTTCCTGTTGGTGTTACTTGATATATTCCTGCATCAAATTGTGTTCCAGTATAATTTACACCTGCAATAATATTTCCATCTGCAGAAATATCCAAACTTGTTATTTTACTTGTTCCACTACCAATTGTAAATGCACTTTTTATAGATGAACCTGCTAAACTATATAGACTTATACGTGCAGATGTAGATGAATTTGAAGCTACTGCAATTCCTGCAGAATATTCTGTTAAATCTGGTGCATCTTGATTACTTGTTCCTCCAATCGTCTGGCTCCATTGATATACACCTGTATCAGAATATGATGCTACAAATGCATCTCTTTCTCCTGCGTTTGTCATTGTTCCTTTAACTTCTGTTCCTGCTCTATCGTAGAAATTAAATGGTGAACTATAGTATTTTCCTGTTATTACATAATTTCCTTGACTTGTTTCTATTACTGATTGAATTTCATCATCATATGTTCCACCAATTCTTAAGCCCCATTGATAATTTCCATTTTCATCTAATTTTAATAAAATTGCATCTTTTTGCGATAATTCTGTAGTTGATGTTCTTGAAATTTCGGTTATTATAGTTCCATTATATTTTATAGAATTGCTTTCTGCATATCCTACAGCTACATATCCTCCATCTGATGTTTGAATAACCTTACTTAATGAATCGTCATCTTCTCCTCCAAAAGTTTTCGCCCAAACTACTTTTCCATCTGTGTCGTATGCAATTATTAGTCCATCATTATTTCCTTCTGATGTTTTGTCTACTACTCCATCGTTGTCTACATCTATTCCGTCTGTTGCTCCTGCAACGACATCTGCAGAATATTTAGAGAATGAACCTACTGCTATTACTCCACCATTTTTTAGTGGTGCCACAGAATTTACATAGTTCCATCCTTGTCCTGTTAGTCCTGTTACCCAGTCAAAAGTTTCTGCTTGTGATGCTCCTATTCCAAAGTAATATGTTCTATCTGCTTCATTTTCTGGTAATATATACCTATCATCTGTATATACTTCTATTGCTTTATACAAGCCTTCCGGTAAATTGGCTGTTATTTGTCCATTTGAGTCTGTAGTTACAGCATAATAGCCTGTTTTTTCTACTGGTATTTTTTCAAATCTAATATTCTTTACAAATGCTGCATCAAGTCCTTTATCTACTGAACCATCTTTTCTATAAGTAAATTCTATTTTATACCTTCCTGCTTCTAAATCTAAAGATACACTTAAAAACTTTAAGCTATCATAAACTGTTCCATAACCTGTGCCACCTATTTTTGTTGAAGTTCCAGTCCCGTTTACAGCTTTATTTGTATTTAAATCTGTAATTGTATAATATACATAATCATAACTTGCACTTTCTGATGATACAGACCACTCAAACTGTAATGTTTCTTTTTCTTTAAGCTCAAACTCATTAGATTCCAACGTACTTGTTGCGTTATTAATATGATAGCATCCTGTACTCTCCCAAGTTCCATCATCTCTTTGTGTCCATTTATATGTACCTGTTGAAGATAATGTTATATCAGGAACTGGCAATTGTGCTGGAGTTGTATCAAAATATTCTCCAACAATCTTTCCGTCTGAGCCTTTTACATAATTTCCATTTAAATCTGTAATTTTAAATCTAGTTCCTGCAATTGGAACTTTTGGGCTTGATGTTCCATTTTGATAATATTTATAAATTGAGAAGATTTGTCCATCTTCAACACCAATTTGGATTACTGGTGTTGAGGAACTAGCATCTTTAATATTTAAATCCTTTTCAGATGTATCAGAATCAGCTTGTGTAATTGTTCTAATTACTGATTCTCCATCAAGAATTTGTATTTTCAATGTTCCATTTTCTCTATATGCTTTAAACTTAAGTTCAGTAGCATCTAAAGCATATCCCTCTGGCGCATAAATTTCTTTTATTGTATATTCACCTGTTATATATTTTCCGTCAACATATTCATACAAGTCATTAATTGTAAGTATTCCATTGGCATCTGTTGTATAAACTTTTCCACCTGGTTTTATTCCTTCACCTGTAATTAAGTATTGTGCTCTTTCTAGTGTCTTGTCTTTTCCATTAGAATCTTTTTCATCTTTTGCATATTTAGTTAATTGTAAACTATATGTTGGTATTTTTTCATTTTGTAAATTCAAATTAATTGTAGGTATTTCATCTACTGTAGCTATTTGCTTTGTCTTTGTTGAACCATTATCTATATATTTTAATTCAAATGTTCCAGCATTATTGGTTATTGTAAATTTAATTGGTATTTGTGGTATATAATACTTATCAGCCTTTATCTCTTCTAAAGTATATTCCTTGTCTAAGAATAATCCCGCAGTATTAATATTGCCATTTTTATCTGTTGTTAATATTTCACCATCTTTGCCTTCTCCTGTTAATCTAAATTTAACATTTTTTAATGCTTGTCCTACTGTATTTGTTTTATTTATAGCAAGTTTCGCTTTTACTTCATCTTGTATTTTTACTTGAATTTTATAGTCTTTTCCATCAGTTGGAGGTATTACCTCATCTGCCTTTACTGTGCCATAAATTAAATTTAAATGTGAGCTCTCTTTTTCCTTGCTTGGATATGTCAAATACAAACTTTCTGAACCATCTTCATTTATTTTTGTATATGTGTAAAATCTTATTTCTTCTTCATTTAATACATAGTCATCTGTTGTTTTTAATTCTTTTATTGTATAATATCTTTCTACATATAAACCAGTAATTACAATTTTACCATCTTGGTCTGTTACTTTTATTGTACTTGTATCTGCTCCATCTTCTGTAACTGCAAACGTTATTCCTTGTAATGTTTTAGTTGAATCTTTTTGATATTTCACAATTTCTAAATCATATTGTTTCGCAATCATAAATCCTAATTTTGCAGAACCTGTTGAAGTATAATACAATCCTTCTTCTGTGTTTAATGCAAAATATATTGCATGTTCTGAATATGTAACTTCATTATAATCTACACCTTGTGGTAGTTGAATTTCATATTCAAATTCAATTCTATCTCCTGATGCTAATTTGTGTGAATTGTCTAATACTATTAAATATGTTTTTATCTTTGTCCAATCTTGAACATCTTTAGCCAACGTCCATCCATTTGATGCATCTGATAAATCTTGATTTGGTCTTTCTGCTGTTGAATAATATATTGTTACTTTATCTTTTATTACATCCGTTAATGTGATAATTCCAGTATTGCTCATATATGCGGTAAATGTAGAACCTAAATCGTTTCCACTTAATACATATTTGTTTCCTTCAAATGGTACTACACCAAGGATTTTTACATCTTGTATATCATATGTATAATTGTTTGTTGCAGATACTGTAATATTTGCAGTTCTTTGATTTTTATCTGTTTTTGCAACTCTTGGAGCTATAGTCACTCCACCTTCTTCACCATAATTACTTCCTGTTTGCGTTGTATTTAAACTAGAGCCTGGCTCAAATGTTAAAGAAGTTTCTCTATAGTTTACCTTTTCTGTAGTGTTAGAATCTCCATCTATATCATATGTATCTGCTCCTTTATAGTAATAGTCACATGCATTTTCATGTACTGCCCATAATTTAACTTGGTTTGTTGTTTTGGCAATTCTTGGATCTGGAGTTAAATCACAATCTACTATAATATTAAATGTTTCTTCATTTGCACTTTGTGTTAAGATTTTTATATAATAATTTCCATTATCTTCATAAAGGTCATATGCTGTTATTTTTACATTTTCATTATTTGTTGTTACCTCATTAATTTCAGATAAAATTATTTCACTTGGTAATTGTACTAGGAACGTACCATTTTTCCACCCTTGCTCATTATATCCTGAAGTTACTGTTGATATTGTTATCTGTTGATGCTCTGCTGTTGCATGTGTTGAAATTGTATTTTCTCTTATTGAAATTGTTGCTATAGATGTTGGTGCTTCATATTGTGCTCTATTACTTGCCGTTGCTTTATAATAATATGTTATTTCTTCACTTGCATCTGTTTTTGGTTCTATCATATATCCATCTAAATAACTATAAATATATGATAAATTATCAAATTCCTCTCTTGTATAATTTGTAGTTATATATTCATCATCAAGTTCTTTAACATTATATACATAAAAGTAACTAGAAGCATTTGTACTACTTGTTTCTACTCTTATATGTTTTACTGGTGTCTCATATTTATATGGATTTGAAGATGTATATGTTTTCCAATCATTTGCTGTAAATGTTTTTAATAATGTATTTGTTTCTGCATCATAAACTTTTATCCAACCATCTGATTTTAATGTATCTGTTCCACTAAAATAAATTCCTGTATTTGTTGTTATTTCTTCCATAGAATCATATTTTGCTGATGTATTTAAAAATTGGTCTGTTTTTCCTGTTGTTTCATTCATTATTATTCCATCTGTAATACCATTTGTTCCTGTATATGCTCTCCATTGTACTATATATTTGTCATCTTTTTCTTCCAATGATATGCCATTATAAATATTAATTGGTTTCTTCTTTGATACTACATAATCATAATATGGAGTTCCCATATATGTTCCTACATATACTGAAAATGATGGTGAATATGTTTGACTTATTTCTTGTTTTTTTCTCCATGTTGTTGTTACAACTCCAGTTGCCGTATTTGAAACATATGGATTTGTAAATCCATTACTCTCATTTGGATTGTTATATTCTTTGTTTATTGCTTCTACTGGAATTGCTACTTCAAAACTTGTTACATCTTCCCCTAATTCTTGATATGCTTCTGCAGGATATATTATTGTAAAATTAAATGTACTATATTTGGTATCTGATGACGTATATGAATATGCATTTGAAGTTATTTTTCCATTTTCATCTATTATAGATAACTTAGTTGCTGTATATATACTTGTTTCAGCATCATATGTATATGTTACATTTGTTCCAGATATTTTTACTGATGTTGGCTTATATCCATTAAATTCTGGTATTGTTCCTGTTATTTCTGAACTTTCTAATAGTAGTTGATTTTTACTTTCGGCAGTTTTTATATCAAAATTTAATTCTAATCCTTCCTCTTTTACTAAAGAATTCATTTCTTTAATTTCAACTGTTTGAGTTTTAGGTGTTATTGATGCATCTACTTCTCCATACCAGTCTATTATAAATGACACTATTTTTGTAAATGTTTTTTCATTTCCACTACTATCTACATATGTTCCAGAAAATGTTACTGAATTTTCTTTGCTATAATTACTTGTATCATTTCCTATTGCAGATGTTTTATTATATGAATTTGAGTAATCACCTGAACGTACAGAACCCATTAATAATTTTTGTGTTCCATTTGTTATGTCCTTTAGTTTTATTTCTTTTGTATTTGTAGAAACATAATTTTCTTCAACTTCGTTGTCCTTTACTATTGATGTATTGAAATAAAAATTTTTTGAATTTATTGTTATTTTTCCATTTGTAAGATGTCCTTCTTCTGCTACACTTAAATTCATATATAGTGTTGCTTGATCTCCAACCTCATTACATGTTCCTCTTATTGATTCTGCTATTCCATCTCCGTTTTTATCTTTTAAAAAGAATGCATCAAATTTGATTGTACTTATGTCTTTTCCATCAGTGTCTTTTATGGCATTGTCTCCATCTTTTACATCATCATATGCTTGCATTCTTTCTAACTCTGGAGATAACATTGTTTTATTTGTTTTTTTATTTGATATTATTGAATATATTCCTATTATTGTACTTACTGCTATTAGTATAATTATAATACTTATTATACTTGTTTTCGTAAGTTTTCTTTTTTTCATTTCTTTGGTGTTCCCCCTTTCTATTTCTTTCAAAGTTTTTCTTATGTTTTAGTACTGTATCAGGTTACAGCACTTCAGGATACCAAAATTATTTTATCCAAAGTACACTACGACAACCGACTGTAGACATAGTAGCTGTAAGGAGAGTTGCTGCCACGATAGAGGCTGGACCGTTGTTGCCACTGTAATTGTATTCGCCACTACGAAAGACCCTGCAGTTAGTAGAGTAGCCCTCTGTGGTCCAATCCCACACATTTCCAGCCATATCATATACATTATTGGCTTTTGTATATTCTGCACTTCCTGTTGGAATTCTTGTACTTGTGCTTTGGGCTTTTGTTTCTGTCATCAAAGGTGTCTCTGCATTTGCAGCTATGTAATTAAATGTCGCATTATAATAATTTCCCCATGTTGTTGAATTACTACTAACCAATTGATATGTTAGTGTTGTTCCATCCGATATAGTCGCTCCAGATTTAACCAACCATTCTAATGTTTCATCCCACAAGTTTCCAAATATCATTGATGTCTTTACATCTGTATTTGTCTCTTTTAATGTTAAACACTTTTTATACATTGTATACCAGTTCTGGCTAGCTATGTTAGTATCCATTTTTCTTACCACTGCAGTTCCATTCAATCCTCCTGTTTCATATCTTCCTATATAAAATCCTCCATATTTTTTTATGCTTTCTATTATTTCATAGTAATTTTGTTCTAATTCTTGAGCCAACATTTCATACCTTGTTTCTCCTAAACCTGAACTATGCATGTATGAATAGCCATCACGGTCATATGTTGTACTTTGTAAAACATTTGGTTCTTTACAGTCTGTCTGGCTTGTTATATTCATTATTCCATTTGTTTCTGTCCAGTTGTATGCTGTTCTTCCCGTATTAGAAAAATTATATAGCTTCCCCCATATTTTTCCCTTGTTGTCTACTCCATATATCCTAGCTGGGTCATCTACTGGTACCCATACATATTGATTTCTTGTTTTTTGCAAATTAAATATGTTTATTTCTTCTTGAGTTGGAACTGTGGTATCTGTAGTTGTGCCGTCATTAGTTGTAGTATCATTTGTTGTGGCATCGAATGTATTTACATCAACATTGGCATCTTGCACAATATTACTTTCAGGCATATTTTCATTTATTACAATTAAATCATCCGGAAATGCTGGTTCATCTAATTTTTCATTTATTACAACTAAATCATCATCAAATGCTGGTTCATCTATAGCTACATTGCTTTGAGTACTTCCACTATCCACTAAAATTGTGCTCCAGTCCACATCTCCTTCATAAATAACAAATCCTTTACTTGCTGTTGTTTCTCCCTCTATTTGTGAGGCACTATATCCTTTAGGAACTGGTACTTGGATTACATTTCCATCTGCATCTGTTTCATTTACTATGTTTCCACTTTCGTCTTTTAATGTACTATTTACATATGTTACTCTTTCATTTGAGATTTGAGTATCATTATTCAATTTTTTATTTTCATCTGCTACAATTATTGTTGTTATTACTTTTACTGATGTTACTGTTACAATTAATACTATTATTGCTATTATTACTGCTACTGTTGCACTTAAATTTAATTCTATTACTTTTGGCTCTCCCGTATTTTTATTTGCTTGTTTTCTATACATGAAAAATCACCCTTCTTTTGTATTTTTTGCAATTATTTTTAATCTCATATCGCTTCCTTTATTTAATCATATTAGCATATTTTTTTCAAGTTTTTTTACGACTTTTTTCGAGGAATTTTTCGGTAATTTGAGCATCAATTGGATAATATTATTTGAGTATTTTGTTAGCCAAATTTAACTAATAAATTTTCTTCAATAAAAAGCAAAAAATAGATGGACTGCTTCTATATTTTACACAATCCATCTATACTTATTTTTTTATTTTATACATTAATTTAAGCTATTATTCTTCTTTTGCTAATTCCTTTAGTTCTTCCTCACTCAATCCTGTGATTTCTGCTATTTTTTTAATTGGCATTTTTTCTTTTAATAACTTCTTCGCAACTTCTTTTATTCCTTCTTCTTTCCCTTCCTTTCTGCCCCTTTTTATTCCTTTTGTTTCTCCTTCTTTTATTCCTTCTTCTCTTCCCTCTTCTCTTCCAGCTTCCCTCTCAGTCAATAAAGCAGATTTCTCCTCAAGTTTTGACATCAACCTAATTTCAGCCAGTCTCTTAACTTCTGCATCCCCTGTTAATACTTCATAGTTTTCCATAGCTTTCTTTACATTTTTATTTTCTTTACTTGCCATTTCTAACAAGTCCCCCCCTCTCCATGTCTAGAAAACTTAACCACTGATTCAGCGGATTAGTCATATCCGGATTTTGTTTTCTAAACTTACTTAACTCTATATAATAATATTTTACACTATTATTTAGTTCATAGCCCCTATGTTCTGCTGCCACTCTTACTGTTTCTGTAACATATTCTGGCAACTCTATAAATTCATAATCTAATATTGCTATTATAATTACTGGTTTCAAATTATTATAGCCTTCTCCTGATTTCATTTGTTCTGATATTTTTTTACTTGCATAAAATGTGGTTCTTTCTTCTATATTATGATAGTCCCTTAACTGTATTTCTATATTTATGTATTCGCCATTTTCTAGTTCTACTCCTAAATCTAGTATCCCATATTTCTGATCTTTTTCTAGTTTATCCAAGCTTACATCATGTCCTACCATTTTTATTTTTATTCTTTTCTTTAATATTGTCTCCAAAAACTCTTGTAAAAAAACTTCATTTTCTTTTCTGCTGAAAAATGCTTTAAAAATTATATCGCTTTTCATCTTTAGTTCTGGATTTCTTTCTAAATTAAAAACCATCCTATCTCTCCTTCCATTATATCGTTTTTTTCTGTTTTTAGCAATCTTTTGTGCATTTTTTCTTTAGGGTGCACTTAATAAAGGAGCATAGGCATCACTCTCCATTCTCTTATGAAATTTTTAAATAATGATTGTTTCATTGAATAAAATTACTGAAAAAATCAAAAATTTATTTTGTGTAAACACTAAGTTGTTTTGTACTAAATTCAAGTACATTACTAATATAACATATCTTACTCTATTTGGCAAGAGTTTTTTTACAATTATTGTATATTTTATAAAAATTAATCCTTAGAACTATAAACTTTGAATGAAATGTCGAATGTGCATGAAGAAATTTTAGAAATTCTATGCGATTTTATGGAAAGAGTTCACAAAGTGGAAGGGTACCATAAAAAAAGAGCAGAAAACTCTTTAAAAGTTTTCCGCTCCCTCTCAGCATTAGTTATATAAACTATATTCCTAATTTGAAAGAAGTTTGTGTTGAATATATTACCTCTGGAGCATATATTACAACATCTTTCTTTCCGCAGTTAGTAGCAAAGTTTACATGTTTAGCTGCTATCTTCTTAAAGTTTGGTCCCATATCCAATGCCATCATTGACACTGCACCTGTTGAATCAAACATATTATCCATGTTAGTTACTGTTGATGTATAGAAGTTATCACCCAAATCCAAACTTACCATAGCTTTATATCCTGTTGCATTAAACATTCCTTCCATTGTTTGTACTATACTTGTATTAAATTTAGAGCCTAAGTTCAATGCGGTTAATGCTTCATGTCCACAATTTTTGAACATCCAATCCATTTTAGTTACTTTTAATGTACTAAATTCTCCGCCTAAGTTTAAAGTTGTCATCTTTGTATATCCCGTGTCTGCAAACATAGAACTCATTTCTGTTACTTTAGCTGTATTAAACTTACCGCCTAAATTCAATCCTGTCATAGCAGTATATCCTGTATGGTCAAACATAGAATTCATCTTTGTTACATTTATTGTATTAAATTTTCCTGCCAAGTCTATACTTGTCATTGCTGCAAATCCAGTATATTGGAACATTCCGCTCATATCAGTTACATTTGTTGTATCAAATGCACTTCCTAAGCTAAATGTTTGCATTTTACCATAGCCTAAATATGCGAACATATTCTTCATATTTGTTACATTGTCTACATGTAATAACTCAATATTCTTTATTATCTTATTAGATGCTTCGTTTGTAACTGCACAATTTGTACTATATCCAACATAATTAAATAAGTTTGTTGAATCTTGATTTCCATTTATTATTATTGTACTTCCTATATGAACAATGTAAGTATTTCTTGAAGTTTTTTCATACCAAGCCATTATTGTTCTATCTTGAGCTGCTGATACATCAAACAATGTCTTTGAATCATCAATATATTCCTCAAATATTACTTGTTCAACATTTTGTCTTTGAACTCCTGTAATTCCTAAGAATAAACTTGTTGATGCTGTTTCAGTATTAGTTTTCTTTAAACTACTAAACAAGATAAATTCTTTTTCTTTACTTGTATTTCCATAACCATCAACCAACACTCCTGCAGGTATCTTAAATGCTACCTGATAAGCCTTTGGATCAAATCCTGTAAGTGTTACTTTATATTGTTTTGCCCATGTCTCTGATATTGAAGTATCTTCTTGTACATTTACTGTTACTGTTGTTGTTGGAGTTGTTCCATTAACTGTTACTGTTATTTTTCCAGATGTCAATGCACTAGTTACTTTATTCAAGTATTTATCAGTTCCTCTAATTACCATACTTGCAGTTCCTTTACCAGCTTCTACACTTGCTCTACCGATTTGTTCCCACATTGGGTCAACAACATCGACTATTGTTCCAGAGCCAGAACCACCTGGTAAGTTAACTCCTGAAGTTATTGTTGTTGCTGCATTTTTATTTGTTGTTGTATCTGTTGCAATTCCTTCTTTAAATGCAACTGTTATAACACCACTATAATCTAAGGTATTTCCTGTTTTTATTGCTTGTTGCAATCCAGATATTCTCAATTTATAATGTCTTCCTATTACTTGATTTGTCAATCCAGTTTGAACAGTTCCATTAACAGTCTTATTGATTGGTTTTGCAGTTGTTCCAGCAGTTACATTTGTTGTAGAAATAATTTCTTTTGTAATTGCTGTATTATTTGTTATGTCTACACCATCAACTTTTATTGTTACATATTGTGTTATATTTTGAGTTGTCAATTCTGTAATACTGTTAAAGTATTTATCTGTAATTTCAAAATCCATTGTAAATGTTTTATTTGTATAATTAATATCTGAAGCTGCATATTTATAAGTGATTTCTGGTTTTATAAAGTCTACAAAATCACCATATATTGTAGTTTGGTTGTTTGTATTTGCAGTTGTATTTGGACTAACTATTTTGTCTTTTATCTTTCCAGCTGCAACATCTATTGAAACAGTTCCACTCCATTCTGTATAATTTTTTGTTGAATCAATACTTGAACGAGCTTGTTTAAATCCTGACAATACCAATTGATATTGTTGGCCTACAACCTGTGTACTTCCATTAATTGATGCTGTAAATTGTGTTGAAGTTTTAGTTAATGTCTTAGTTAATCCTGTTGCCTCAACTTTATCTACATAAACTGTAATATCATTTGCTGATAATGTACTTGTTGTATCCAAATATTTATCAATTACATTAAATAATATTGTTTCTGTACCATTTGTTGCATTCTTTGATGAAGATGCTTTCTTAATTACTGGTTTTATAAAGTCCACATGTCCTAATGTAAATTCGTGTTGTTTACTTGTATTAGTATATTTATCTTTTAATGTTCCTGCTGCTATTTGAATCTTTGTTATACCGCTCCACTCTTTATATATATTTTCTGTTTGTTCACTTGTTTCTTCCCATCCAGAAAGAGTTAAGGTATATTTTACACCATTTGTAACTGAAGAACTATCACTTAGTTGTTTTGTTATGCTTGATGCTTCTTTTCCATCTACAAAAACTTTAATCTTGTCTGTTGTTAAGCTATCGCTTAAATAATACTTATCTGTTCCTATTAAGTCTACAGTTATCTTTTTATTTGTCTTATCTATTGTAAAGTTTTGTGTATTCCATACTGGGTCTACTACATCGACTATACTTCCAGAGCCTGATCCATTTGGTGTATCTACTCCTATTGTTATTGTTTGTGCATCATTTTTATTTCCAGATAAGTCTACAACTAGGTCTTTTGCAAATCCTAATTGCATTATTCCACTGTAATGAGTTCCATCTTTATGGTCTAGTCCTGTTATTGTTAATCTATATTTTTCTCCAACTTTTTGGTTCTTTCCATTTACTGTATCTTTTTCTTCTTCAACAACTTCTAGTTTCTTAGTTATCTTACTATTTATCTCTTCATCAGCAACTGTTACTGAAATTTTAGATGCTGTTGTATCTGCTGTTAATCCTGAATTGCTAAAATATTTATCTCTTACACTGAACAATATTGTAACTGTTTTTGTATTATGATTTATTGTTGTTTCTGATGATAAATAATTGAATTCTGGTTTTATAAAGTCTGCAAATAGCTTTCCTGTTGTATTTTTGTCTACATCTGATGTTGAAACACTTTGATCAATATTTTGACTTCCATTGCCATAAGAATCTTTCAATCCAGAATCTTGAAGTACCTTAACAATAATGTTTCCACTGTATTCCTTATATAATTTTCCAGATTGTCTTGCAGTTTCTTCTAAGTTTCCAATTGTTATTGTTTGTAATACTTCTTTTGTTCCTTTAGATGCATTTTGAGTGGTTTGACTTGCTGTTCCTAAGCTTATTGATACATTAGACATTTTTGTTAATGTACCTCCAATGTTCATGTAGAATTCTACTTTAGTTTTATCTGTAATTTCTCCACTTACATCACTCTTGTACTCACTTGCTGTTACTTGTGAATTTGTCCTACCTCTTAATGTTATTGCTAAAGTTTTATTAGTTGTATTAAATGCTGTTGTTTCTACTACCCATTCTGTTCTATATTTTGGATTTATCGTTCTTCCACTTGTACATGCAATTGCTGTTGAACCTGCTCCTCCTAATCTAAAGTGAGTAGAATCTTGGTAAATCGCTTCTGGTGCATATGCAACAAAACCTGATTTTCCTAAATTTGTTGCAAAGTTTGTATTTGTTGATGCAATCTTTGTAAATGCTGGACCTAGGTCAAGTGATGTCATCACACCTGTACCACAGTTACTAAACATATTTGTCATATTTTCTACATTTGTTGTGTAGAATAAATCTCCTAAGTCTAAGCTTGTTAATAGCTTAGTTCCTGTAGAATTGAACATTCCTTGCATTGTTGTTACCGAACTTGTATTAAAGTTAGATCCTAATGTTAATGTTGTCATCTTTTCATGTCCACAAGCACTAAACATCCAACTCATATCTGTTACTGCATTAGTAACAAAATTTGTTTCTAAATTTAAACTTGTCATTGCTGTATATCCTGTTTCTCCAAACATAGCAGCCATATTTGTTACTTTGTTTGTATGGAATGCTGAGCCTAAATTTAGACCAGTCATTGCAGTATATCCTGTATGATTAAACATAGAACTCATATTTGTTACCTTACTTGTATTAA
>ENA-OOWZ01000229-OOWZ01000229.1-human-gut-metagenome-genome-assembly--contig:-NODE-229-length-31579-cov-4.056306_pt1 | contig 31579 bp, 29 predicted proteins | sample MGYA00241580_ERZ501329 | MGnify/ENA primary metagenome ERZ501329 (study PRJEB25962, sample SAMEA2042923) | human gut metagenome | biome: human gut; feature: human-associated habitat; material: faeces... | reverse complement strand
GCACCGCCGCAAGCAGATTGGCAACAAAGCTTGCCGCCGTGCGCTCGTCGTCGTCCAGTTCTTCAAAGGAGACCACCTTTTCGTCAACGTAGTCTATCATGTCCCCCATTTTGCGCTTTGGCGGCCTTTTGAAAAGCTTCTTTTTGAATATCTTCGGCGCGTTAACGCCATCCAGGCTGAGGTAATTGAGCCACGACAACGCGGCGTAAATCAGCCCCACTGCCATAAACGCATGGCCGTATACGTTCAGCCTGCCGCCGCTGTTTAGGAACCTGTCCCACAAAAAGCAGATGAGCAGCCCTATCACCACGCGCGGAAAAGTTTTTTGCAGCGCGGCGTGGCGAACATCCTTATTCCTTATGAACTGAAAGAACCGTTTCATATTATATCCTCATAAACAGCTGCGCCGGAGGCTTTTTGCTGCCCCCGGCGCGTAAGGCCATGGCTTTGATTTATGCTTTCTTTGCCAGCTCCTCGCGGTAGCCATCCAGCTCCTTTTCATTACCGTACACAAAGTGTCCGGGAATGATTTCAACCCACTGGGGCTTATCGGTGCTGTAATCATGTATGCTGGGATCGTATACAACCAGCTTCTTGTTGCGCTCTATCGCCGGATCGGGATTAGGCACGGCGGAAAGCAGGCTCTTCGTATACGGATGCAGCGGGTGGCGGAAAAGTTCTTCCGCTTCGCTCAGCTCCACTATGCGGCCCTTATGTATAACCGCGATACGGTCGGATATGAAGCGAACCACGCTCAGATCGTGAGCGATGAACAGATAGGTCAGTCCGCGGCTCTTCTTCAGATCGTTGAGCAGATTGAGCACCTGCGCACGGATGGAAACATCCAGCGCGCTTATCGGTTCGTCCGCAACTATGAACTCGGGCTGCATTATCAGCGCGCGGGCTATGCCTATGCGCTGGCGCTGTCCGCCGCTGAACTCATGCGGGAAGCGGGATGCAAACTCGGGCAGAAGGCCAACTTCCTTGAGTGCCTGCTGAACCTTATCCTCGCGGTCCTGCTCATCCTTATAAAGATGATGGTTCAGTATACCTTCGCTGACTATATAGTCTACCTTTGCGCGCTCGTTGAGCGAAGCAAGCGGGTCCTGGAATATCATCTGGCAGCCCTTTATGACCTCAAGGTCAAGCTCCTTGGATATTTTTCCGTTTATCTTGCGGCCCTTGTAGAGTATTTCGCCGGCGGTGGTCGGGTTTATCCTGGTTATAGCGCGGCCTATGGTGGTTTTGCCGGAACCGGATTCGCCAACCAGCGAGAAGGTCTCTCCGCGGTAGATCTCGAAGTTTACGTTGTCTACGGCAACGAACTTTTTGCGGCCCGTGCCGAACGTTACCTGAAGGTCCTTGACCTGTATAACGGCTTCCCTGTTGGGATCCTCGTGAGGATGCTTCAGGTTGGAGCCGAAGTCCTCGTTCATGCGCTGCGCAAGCCTCTTTATGGATTCGGGCTGCGTCACCTTGGGCGCGCGGGGGTCAAGATACCAGGTTTTTGCCTTATGCGTGGGCGAAACATCAAAGAACGGGGGTTCCTTTTTGAAGTCTATCGCCAGCGCCTGCCTGTTGCGGGGAGCAAAAGCATCGCCCGTTATTTTGTTGAACAGGTTCGGCGGGGTGCCGTCTATCGTGGGCAGCTTTTCGCCCTTTATACCAAGCTGCGGCAGTGCCGAAAGCAGCGCCCATGTATAGGGATGCCACGCATCATAGAATATTTCCTCAGCCATGCCTATTTCGACTATCTGGCCTGCATACATAACCGCTACCCTGTCCGCAACGTTTGCAACAACGCCAAGGTCGTGCGTTATGTATATTATGGTCATGCCCAGATTCTTCTGCAGCTTGCGTATCAGGTCCAGTATCTGTGCCTGAATGGTAACGTCAAGCGCGGTGGTGGGCTCGTCGCAAATAAGAATGTCCGGATGGCAGGCAACAGCAATGGCTATAACAGCCCTTTGCCGCATACCGCCGGAAAACTCATGCGGATATTGATTATAGCGTACCTCGGGATTGGGGATACCGACTATGTCCAGCATCCTTATGGCTTCCGCCTTTGCGGCCGCCTTATCCAGCCCCTGATGCAGCTCTATGGATTCCTGTATCTGCATGCCTACCTTTTTGAGCGGGTTAAGGCTCGTCATCGGGTCCTGCATTACCATGGATATCTTCTTGCCGCGGATGGTGCGCCATTCCTTCTCAGTGGTGTACTTGGCAAGGTCGTTGCCTTCATACATTATGCTGCCGCCGGTTATGGAACCGTTCTGGTCAAGCATGCCCAGGAAGGATTTGGTGAAAACAGACTTGCCGGAGCCGGATTCGCCGACTATGGCAAGCGTCTCGCCCTCGTAAAGGTCAAGTGAGCAGCCGCGTATGGCCGTCAGCTTGTCTCCGCGCAGGCTGAACTGTATTTCCACGTCCCTGGCGCTGAGGATAGTTTTTTTGTTCAATGCTTCCATTTATGCTATCCTCCGCTTAAACATGGTTTCTCGGGTCGGCCGCGTCGCTGAAGGCGTTGCCGGCGAGATAGAAAGTGATAGTTACCAGCGAAACTATTACCGCCGGGAATATCAGAAGATACGGGTAATCAAGGAAGAACGTCCTTGAATTGCGCAGCAGTATGCCAAGGCTGGGCGTGTTCACGTCAAGACCAAGGCCAAGATAGCTCAGCGTGGTTTCGAGCGCTATGGTGCTCGGTATGCTCAGCGCCACCCTAAGTATTATAACGCTTATAAGATAGGGCAGAATATTCTTGGTCAGTATACGGAACAGGTTTGTGCCCAGGCAGCGGGAAGCAAGGTTATACTCCCTGTCGCGATACATGAACACCAGATTACGCACGTTCTTGGCCATATACATCCAATGGAACAGTATTATGCTTGCGCACATTATCCAGAAGGTCTGGCCGATGAACAGCGCGATAAGCGTCATGTAAATCATGGTAGGCACGCTGTCGAATATGTTGTAAAGTTCGGTGAAGAACCTGTCCGCCTTGCGCACATAACCCCATATGCAGCCGATGGTAACGCCCATAAGGCATTCGCCCAGGGCAACTATAGCCGCCAGCTTTATGGAAGTCTGCGTGGCGTACCAAACCTGGCACCAGTAGTCGCGGCCAAGGTTATCGGTACCGAACCAATATTCACTATTGGGGCTTTGGAAGCACAGATTCGTATCCGGTATCAGATGCTGATAGTCGTATTTGCCTATCCACAGCGCCACGAAGGAGAATATGAATATTGCAAAGAAAACGATTATCATGACCACGGCGGCCTTATTCTTGAGGAAGTTGCGGAAAACGCTCTTCCAATATGAATATTCGCTGTAGCCTATTCTTTCGGCATCCTCGGCATGATACTCAACGAATGAAAACAGTTCCTGTTCGCTCATGCCAAGCTCTTTTTCAAGCTCCGCCGTGGTATTTACAGCTTTGGTTTCCATTATCGAGTGTCACCGCCCTTTCCGGTAAGTCTGATTCTCGGATCGCATACGGTCATAAGCACGTCGCCCAGGAACAGGCCGAATATGCCAAGCAGGGCATAAAGCAGCACCAGTCCGCGGACCATGTTTAAGTCGTATCGGGTAATCGAGTCTGTGAGCAGCGGGCCCATGCCGGGAATGGAGAAGAAACGCTCCACCAGCAGAGAACCGCCGATAGTAAGCATGAAGGAAGTGGGCAGATTCTGTACCATAGGCACGAATGCGTTCCTGAGAACATGCTTAAACATTATTTGGCGGGTGGAAAGACCCTTTATACGGGCGAGCTTTATATAGTCCTTCGTAAGCTCGTCAACCATATAACGGCGCATCCACAGCGCGTAGCTTGCAGTAGAACCCATCGCAAGGCATATTATCGGCAATATGCTGGAACGCGCGGCATGTCGCGTGGAATACATGGTAGGCAAACCAAAAAGCTTTACGCCGATCACCAGCACCAGCGAATATGATACCAAACGCGGTACTGCGTTTACGAATATCGTATATGCGGCGCCGATATGATCGAACAGATGGTCCTTATGTCTTGCCTGAAGTATGCCCATAGGCACGCCAAGTATCAGCGAAATGACCAAAGCGATACAGCCCAATCTCATTGAGATAGCGAACTTGTCTCCTATTACCTTAATTACAGGCACGCCGGCCTGTATTCTGCGTGAGGTTCCAAGATCGAATTTAAGAATTACGTTTTCTAGGAAGTGGAATAATTGTACGATTGGGCTGTCCAGCAGCCCAGCTGCTGCCAACTGATCTTCCTTCTGCTTATCGGTCAGCTTTATAAGCTGTTCCTCAGTGAAGTAATAATCAGTCGGCATCAGGCTGAGCAGCAATGACACGATAGATACCACGATGAGCACGGTCCCTAAGGACTGAAGTACTCTTTTTATGGTATACTTAAACATTTAATCTTACTTACCTTTAACCTTATTTGCCAGCGCCGGCGGCATAAGCTTCGGCCAGCTTTGCATAGTCCTCGGTGGTGTAAGGATCAACAGAGGTTTCCCAGTTCTTGAACTTTTCGCCCTGTATGCCGTAAGGAGCATATATCTTGGAATAGTCGTTAACATGGGTTACCTGCCACAGAACGTTCTTGTACCAAGGGATTACGAGCGCATGCTCAAGCATGTACTTTTCAGCCTCGGCATAGGCTTCGTAACGGGCGTCCATATCGTCTACGATGGCGTTAGCCGCGTTGACCATATTGGTGAACTCCTCGTAAACGGCAATCAGGTTTTCGTCGGTAATGTTATTAGCCTTGGAGTAGGATACGCTGTAGTAAGCGTTGTCCATGCCGTAGGTTTCCTGACCCAGGTAGTTCTGAGGATCGGCGTAGTCAGCGCCCCAACCATTAATGTAGAAGGAGGCGAGCTGAGGATTACGGACTTCCTTGTTCACAGAAGAGATATAGGTCTTGATGTTCAGGGTTACGAAATCGTCGCCCAGGCAGTCAGAGAACATCTGCTTGAGAACGTTCGCGGTGTCCAGAGCGGTCTGGCTGGAGCCCTGAATGTAATAGTCAACAACCACAGGGAAGGTCACGCCCTTAGCGGTGAGCTCTTCCATGGCCTTGGCCTTGTACTCGGCAGCCTTGGCGGCGTCTACGCGGGCATAGTTCTCGCCATCGGGGCTGATGCCCAGCTTCTCCATAACGCGATCGGTATAATCGGTACCGTCGGAGAAGGAGACCAGGTTGGACATGGTGTAGCAATAGTTAGCGCAGTGCTGCGGATAGATGAAGTTCGTACGGGCAAGGTAGGCGGTGGCGTCAAGGCCATAGTACCAAGCCAGACGGAAGTTCTCGTTAGCAATGGCGGTATTCCAGTTCACGTCGGGATCGCCGTTCTCGTCGCGCTTATCCCAGCAAAGATGCAGCTGATAGGAATACTTGGTGGGGCGGGCTTCAACGATGTAATCATGGAACTCGTTGGACTCGCTGTTGTAGATGGTGCGCAGGTTGGATTCGGTCAGCTCGATGTAATCAAGCTCGCCGGCCTGGAACATCTGGAACGCAACATCGCCGGATTCGACCATCTTGTAGGTGACGGTATCGAACAGGGTGCAGTCGGTATCCCAGTACAGGGGGTTCTTGGTCAGAACCTTTTCATTGCCGTTGATGTAATGGGTGATGGTGTAGCAGCCATTGTACCACATGTTCTCGTTGGTGCAGGCATAGAAGCCATCAACGCCAAGCTGGTCTATCAGGGCCTGGGGCGCGGGATAGAGGCAGTTGTAGGTAGCAACGGTGGCAAAGTAGGGCAGCTCGGCTACGCAGTGATAAATCAGGGTGTAGTCATCGGGAGCTTCGATGCCGACCATCTTCTTGAATACGGTCAGATCCATGCTCTTGGCTTCGTCAGCAGTCAGACGGACGGGCTCAAGATCGTACTTTTCGCAGACGGCTTCGAACTTAGCCTTGGCTTTCTCGTAATCCTTGGTCAGCTTTTCCTTGGTAGCGGCGTCGGCATCCGCAGGGATTTCAAGATCCTGATAGCCGGCCACATAGGCATAGTAATCGGCGGCGCCTTCGATCATTTCGGTAGGCATGGAGGTGTTGGCAGCTTCGTTCTTATAGAAGTTCAGTACCCACTCAAGGCCAACCAGCCAGTCCTCGGCCTTAACTTCCTGCATGGGTTCGCCGTTCATGTTTACCCACTGAACGCCCTTGCGGAGGTTGAAGGTCCAGGTCTTGCCGCCGTCTTCGGTGCCCCAGGTTTCCGCGATGGCGGGAACGAGGTTACCACGATTGTCGTTGGACAGCAGGCCGTCTATGCAGCTGGTCAGAACACGCAGTTCCTTGTTGTTCTGGCTATAGAGAATGTTGAAAGTCTCCATTTCGTTAGCCAGGGTGAGGTAAGTTACCCAATCCTTTTTGGGCTCTTTGCTCACGCTCAGGTCAAGACCTTCAGACACCGGGGTGTTTGTCTGGGTCTGTCCGGGGTTCTCATTGTTGTTGTTGCTCGCCGGCTCATTGGTGTTGGCAGGCGTGTTGTCGTTTGTGCATGCGGCAAATACGCCAAGCATGAAGCATACGGTCAACAGAATAGCAAGCAGCTTTTTCATTGTACTCCTCCTTATTATTTGGTTTTCTGAGACAACTGTGCGCATGATCTTGCGCAGATATTGGTTATACTATAAAAGAATATGGCTCAAATGTCAAATAATATGTTCATAATTTGGGATTATATATAATACTGCAGGACGGCAAAGCGCACCGTCCTGCTTGTTTATAATTTACTTATTGCATATCCCGCGTAATAACTATGTCCACGCCCGTTCCCGCCGCGTTTTTAAGTGCAATATCGCCTATATGCACCGGTGCCGCTACGCTCACGCGGCTCAATTCCTTCATGCAGTCAAGCATTTTGCCCTTGGGTATTTCCCGTGCCGAACGCACCGGAGCAACGGCCGCGCCCGTTGCGCTTCCCGTGAGCCCAACGGTGCTGGTCAGCGTGCGCACAGGGTTCGAAAGTTCCGATTTTGCGTACTTTTCTCCCCTTGGACAGGAGTTGCCGCGCACGCTTAAAACATGGTTTCCTTCAAGCTCGGCCTCTATCATGCAGCCTATCGGGCAGCATATGCAGGTAAGCGTTTTTCTCTCCATTTCACATATCCTCCGTGGTTATAAGTATGCTTTCAACTTTTGCATACTTATCCAGCATATCCTTCATTATGACCATCTGCTCCATCTCCCCCGGGGCCATCACCGGGCGCGGACGGCTGATTATTTTCTCCCCGTTAATAATTACATTCAGTCGTTTATTTTTCATAACGCTTCCTACACGCATGCGTATTGTCAGACTACTCTGTATCCTGTCCGGCGCAATGGCGGAAGGAACGGCATAGCGTATGCCGCCGGAGAGCTCTATGCATATTCTTTGCGTGCATACTTCATTTGCATTTCCTGCAAGGGCGAATTGCGCGGCGTTGCGCCCGGCGGTAGCAGCCTCTTCGCTTACATAGTCCACCAAATCGTGCACATGCAGCGCATTTCCCGCGCTGAACACGCCCGCTATATCCGTTTCAAGCGATTCGTTTACCATCGGCCCGCCCGTTACGGGGTGTATGCCCACGCCCATGCCGCGCGAAAGCTCATTTTCCGGTATCAGCCCGCAGGATAAAAGCAGCGTGTCGCACGGATAGTATTCTTCCGTGCCCGCTATGGGCTTCAAATCGGCGCCCACCTCGGCTATCGTAACGCCTTCCACCCTTTCGCGCCCGTGTATATCCACAACCGTATGGCTGAGTTTCAGCGGTATGCCGAAATCGTCAAGGCACTGCACAATGTTGCGCTTCAGCCCGCCCGAATACGGCATCAGCTCCGCAACAAGCTTAACATGCGCGCCTTCAAGCGTCATCCGCCGCGCCATTATAAGGCCGATGTCCCCGCTGCCCAGTATAACGACCTCGCGCCCGGGCATGTATCCCATTATGTTCACAAGCTTCTGCGCCGTGCCCGCCGAATATATGCCCGCGGGGCGGAAGCCGGGTATGTTCAGCGCGCCGCGGCTCCTTTCGCGGCAGCCCATGCAAAGCACAATCGCCTTGGGCCGGATTGTAAACACGCCCTGTGTGCGGTTCATGGCGGTAATTGTCTTATCCCGCGCAATGCTCAGCACCATTGTGGAAAGCAGCATATCTATGCCCCGCTCCTTCACCCGCGCAATGAAGCGCGCCGCGTATTCGGGGCCCGTCAGCTCCTCGTTAAACGTATGCAGGCCGAATCCTGCGTGTATGCATTGGTTCAGTATGCCGCCCGGTGCGTCTTCCCTTTCTATTATAATAATGTTCTTCGCGCCCGCGTCGTATGCGGCGGTCCCGCCGGGCCCGCGCCGATTATTGCAATATCATATTGTTTCATATTTTTCCGCCTCCTGCTTGGCAAGGCCGGTTATAAGCTTCGCCTCTCCGCCGCTTTTCGTTATGTCCGCAAGGCTCGCCTTCAGCTCCCGCGCCAGTATCTCCATCACCCTTGTGCTGCAAAATCCGCCCTGGCAGCGCCCCATGCCCGCACGCACGCGCCGCTTTACCCCGTCCAGGCTCCTTGCGCCCACTGGACGGCGTATCGCGTCCACAATCTCGCCCTCGGTTATGCTTTCGCAGCGGCAGACTATGCGCCCGTATGCGCTGTTTTGCCGTATGAGCGCGTTCTGCTCGTCAATGCTCAGCTTTTTCAGCTCCGTTATGCCCTGCCGCGTGGGTATAAAGGACTTGTTCTCATCAAGCTTCAATTCCTCCGCCACTATTTCGGATATCATTCTGCCTATTGCCGGCGCGCCTGAAAGCCCGGGGGATTCTATGCCCGCGCAGTCGAAGAAATTCTCTGTCCCTTCGGCCCTGCCTATTATGAATTCGTGCCCGTCCTCGTGCGCGCGAAGGCCGGCAAAGCTGGTTATCACCTGCTTTAGCGGCAAGCCCTCAACCGCAATATCCGCCCTTGTCATAACCGCGTCAAGCCCCGCCTGCGTGGTATTCACGCCGTCGCGATCAAATATGTCCTCCGCCGTGGGGCCTGCTATTATATTGCCGTGCACCGTGGGGCTTACCAGCACACCCTTGCCGAACTTTGTGGGCAGCTGGAACACGGTACGCTTAACAAAATCGCCCGCCGCGTGATCCAGCAGCATATATTCGCCCTTTCGCGGGGTTATGTGTATCTTTTTTGTGCTTACCATGTTGTGCAGCACGTCCGCATATGTTCCCGCCGCGTTTATGACCGCGTCCGCGCGTATCAGTTCCTTATCCGTCTGCACGCTCCATGCGCCCTGCTCGTGCCTGAGCGCGGTAACGGCAGTATTGAATATGAACTCAACTCCGTTTGCCGCCGCGTTTTCCGCAAGCGCTATCGTAAGCCCAAACGGGCATATTATGGCCCCCGTGGGCGCCCACAGCGCGGCATAGGCTTCCCTGCGCACGGCGGGCTCTATCTCCCTAAGCCTTTCCCCGCGCACTATTTCAAGTCCCTCAACGCCGTTTGCAAGCCCGTTTTTATAAAGTTGCTCAAGCTTGCCGAAGTCGTTTTCATCCATGCATACAACAAGGCTGCCGTTGTTCATGTAGCTGAAGTCAAGCTCCTTTGCAAGCCTTGGCATAATGCGGCTGCCCTCAACGTTCAGCTTTGCCATAAGGCTGCCCGTGGGCGCATCGAACCCGGCATGGACGATTGCGCTGTTGGCCTTGCTCGCGCCGAATGCGCATACGTCCTCCGCCCGCTCTATCACCGCCGCATGAACTTTATAGCGGCTCAGATATCTTGCCGCGGCGCAGCCCGTAACGCCCGCACCTATTATAACAACATCGTATTGCTTATTCATCCGTTTATTCATCCTCCTTCGCCCAGCCGTAGGCGCACTTTACCGCGCGGTTCCAGCCCGCCGTTCTTGCGCCGCGCTCCGCTTCGCTTATTGATGGATAGAACTCGCGTTCCGTTTCGCGGCTGTGCTTTATTTCCTCCGTATCGGCCCAGTATTTTACCGCAAGCCCCGCCAGGAACGCCGCGCCCATTGCCGTTGTTTCAACGCAGCGCGGCCGCGCGACCGGCGCGTTTATAATGTCCGCCTGGGTCTGCATAAGGTAATTGTTTGCGCTCGCCCCGCCGTCCACGCGCAGCGTGTTCAGCGGAATGCCCGAATCCGCCTGCATGGCGGCAAGAACATCGTTCACCTGATAGCATATGCTGTCAAGCGTGGCGCGGATAATGTGATATTTATTGCAGCCGCGGCTAAGGCCAACTATCGTACCGCGCGCGTACTGGTCCCAATGCGGCGCGCCAAGCCCCGTGAACGCCGGAACGACATAGCAGCCGTTGGTATCGCGCACCTTCTGCGCCATGTATTCCGAATCCGCCGCGCTTTCTATCAACTTCATCTCGTCCCTGAGCCACTGTATCGCCGCGCCCGCAACGAATATGCTGCCCTCAAGCGCGTAATTCACCTTCCCGTTTCTGCCCCATGCAACGGTGGTAACAAGGCCGTTATTTGAATAAACCGGCCTTTCGCCCGTATTCATCAAAAGGAAGCAGCCCGTGCCGTATGTGTTTTTGGCTTCGCCCGCCTCAAAGCAGGTCTGCCCGAACAATGCCGACTGCTGATCCCCCGCAACGCCCGCAATGGGTATCTCTCCGCCCAAAAACTTCGCGTCCGCATGGCCGAATATTCCGCTTGAGGGCTTCACCTCCGGCAGCATGCACGCGGGGATATCAAGCTCCTTCAATATATCTTCGTCCCATTTGAGCGTATTTATGTTAAAAAGCATCGTGCGCGATGCGTTGGAATAATCCGTTGCAAATATTCTGCCGCCGGAAAGCTTCCACATGAGCCATGTGTCCACCGTGCCGAAGCACAGTTCCCCGCGCTCCGCCCTCTCCCGCGCGCCGGATACGTTATCCAGTATCCATTTCAGCTTTGTGGCCGAAAAATATGCGTCTATAACAAGGCCGGTCTTTTGCCGTATCGTCTCCGCAAGGCCGCGCGCCTTCAATTCGTCGCAGAATTTGCTCGTGCGGCGGCATTGCCACACTATCGCGTTATATACCGGCTCTCCCGTTTGCCTGTCCCATACTATTGTTGTTTCGCGCTGGTTTGTTATGCCTATGGCGGCTATATCCTCCGCCCCTATGCCAAGCTTCTGCATCGCTTCCACGGCAACGCTCAGCTGCGTGGCCCATATTTCGTTGGCATTGTGCTCAACATAGCCGCTTTTGGGGTATATCTGCGTAAACTCCTTCTGCGCTACGGCGCACACGCGCGCATAGCGGTCAAACAATATGCAGCGGTTGGACGTTGTGCCCGCGTCCAGCGCCATAATATATTCTGCCATGGCAAATGCCCTCCTTAACTTGTGCTGATTTATTATATCAGATATGTTCATTTCATAAAAGATGCCGCGCAAAAAGCGTCTACTTCTGCCGAACATAATTCGTTCATTTGACGCATAAGGCTAAGTTTGGTAGAATGTTGCATAATAATTTTCTTCAAGGAGGTCATGCATGAAGCCAAAGCTTAGAACGGCGCTGTATTTTGCGGGCGCCATAATAATAGCGGCGCTCATATCCGCCGGCGTTACCATGCAGCTATATAATCAAAACCGAAAGGACGCGGTGATGCTTTCAACCGATGAATACGCCGCCCTTACGGACATACTGGCGCTTGACGAAATAATAAGCGATATACAGAGCGATTATTATTACGACGCACCCTCGCGCGAAGCGCTTATAACTGCGGCGGCCCGCGGCATGGTAAGCGAGCTTAACGACCCGTATGCCCAGTATTTTACGGATGAGGAATACCAAAAGTATCTTACCAGCATAAGCGGCTCTTACGACGGCATAGGCGTGCTGCTGGGCCAGCCCACGGAGCAGGGCGCGGAGATACTGGACGTATATGAAAATACGCCCGCAAGCGAAGCCGGCCTTAAAGCGGGAGACATTGTTACAGCCGTTGACGGCACGCCCACAGCCAACATGGAGCTTGAAGAGCTGAGCACGCTGGTTGTTAAAAGCGGGGAGGAAAGCACAGAACTCACGATTCACCGCGAAGGCGAGGACGATTTCACCGTTGAGCTTACATCTGCACGCATAAACGTGAAGCACGTTGAGCATTTCCTTTATAATCATCACACGGGATACATACGCATAAGCATGTTCAGCGGCAACTGCGCGGAGGAATTCCGCGAGGCTATAAAGGATCTTACCGACAGGAACATGACAAGCCTTGTTGTAGACCTTAGGAACAATCCCGGCGGGCTGCTGAAGGACGTTGTAAGCGTTGCGGACACATTGCTCGGCGAATGCACTATAGTTACCGTGCGCGACGGCAAGGGCGGCGAGGAAACATACACATCTAATAAAAAAGGCGTAAGCGTGCCGGTTGCAATAATAGTTAATGAAAACAGCGCAAGCGCAAGCGAAATACTTGCCGCCGCCGTGCAGGACAACGAGGCCGGCGTCGTTGTCGGCATGACAACCTTCGGCAAGGGCGTTGTGCAGAACACAAAGCGCATCAGCTCAAACGGCGCATGGCTTAAAATGACCGTCAGCGCATATTACACGCCCAGCGGCGAAAGCATAAACGGCACGGGCGTTACGCCGGACATTGAAGTTGATCTGCCGGAGGAGATGAAGGGCACGCCCATAAATCAGCTTGATCAAGAGCAGGACGCGCAGCTTTGGGCCGCGCTGGACTACGTGCGCGAGCTGGCGGGCGAACAGTAATATATTCCCGCCGCGCCTTGACAAGCGAAACAGGCTAAAATATAATTACATCAATATGGGAGCATAGCGTTATTTTGCCGTGTTTTCATATAAGAATTATGAAAAATAATGCCGCACGCACGCGGCTTAACGAAGGAGAAAGAACATGGCTGAAGTAAGGCTTACCGCCGAAGGCGTGGAAAAGTATGAGAAAAGATTGGAGTACCTGAAAACCACAGCGCGCACCGAAATTGCGGAGCAGATAAAAACGGCAAGGGCCTTCGGCGACCTGAGCGAAAACGCCGAATACGACGCGGCAAAAATTGAGCAGGCGCGCATAGAATACGAAATAGTTGAAATAGAGGCCATGCTCAAGAACGTGGTGCTCATAGACGAGGACACGCTGAACACAAACGTTGTTGACGTTGGTTCAAACGTTACGGTAAAGATGCTGTCCGCCGGCGGCGAGGAGCGCACGTTCCAGATAGTCGGCAGTGCGGAGGCCAACCCCTACGAGAACCGCATTTCCAACGAATCCCCCGTCGGCAAGACCCTGCTTGGCCACAAGGTGGGTGAGCTTGTTGAAATTCAGACTCCCGACGGAGTGAGCGAATTTGAAATAACAGCCATAGGCAAATAATCTTCAAACGCAGGAGACAGGCGCATAAATGGAAGAAAACAACATTAAGGCTCCCGTGGTGGAGCGCGAACAAACCGCCGAGGAACTTAACGAGCTGCTCCAGATAAGGCGGGACAAGCTGAAGGCATTGCAGGAACGCGGCAAGGATCCCTTTGAAATAGTCAAGTTCGACCGCGATGCTTACAGCACAGAGATAATTGAAAATTACGACGCCATGGAAGGCAAAACCGTTACCGTTGCAGGCAGAATGATGTCCAAGCGAATAATGGGCAAGGCTTCCTTTGCGCACATTTTGGATTACAAGGGCGATATTCAGGTTTACATAAAGCGCGACGATGTTGGCGAAGAATCCTATGCCGACTTTAAGGCCATGGATATAGGCGACATAATCGGCGTTACCGGCACGGTATTCAAAACCCGCACGGGCGAGGTTTCAATCCATGCAACGAGCGTTACCCTGCTTTCAAAGTCCCTCCGTCCCCTGCCCGAAAAGTTCCACGGGCTGAAGGATCAGGAACTGAGATACCGCCAGCGCAGTGTTGACCTTATAGTAAATCCCGAGGTGCGAAACACCTTCATAAAGCGCGCCAAGATAGAGGCCGAGATACGCAGGAGGCTGAACGAGCTTGACTTTATAGAGGTCGAGACCCCCGTGCTCAACTCCGCCGCCTCCGGCGCGAGCGCAAGGCCGTTCATAACGCACCACAATACGCTGGATATAGACATGTATCTGCGCATCGCCACGGAGCTGCACCTCAAGCGCTGCATAGTTGGCGGACTTGAAAGAGTTTATGAAATAGGCCGCCTTTTCCGCAACGAGGGCATGGACGCTACGCATAACCCCGAGTTCACCACGATTGAGATATATCAGGCGTATACCGATTACCACGGAATGATGGAGCTGTGCGAGGATCTGTTCTCCCGCTGCTGCATGCTGGTAAACGGCACCACCAAGATAAAATACGGCGAGTACGATATTGACCTTACCCCGCCGTTTGCGCGGCTGAGCATGAACGACGCCGTGAAGAAATACGCAAATGCTGACTTCCTTGGCTGCGCAACGGACGAAGAGGCGCGCGAGCTTGCAAAGAAGATAAAGCTGCCCTTTGACGACAAAACAGCCACCAAGGGCAAGCTGCTGGCGCTGGCGTTCGACGAATTCGTTGAGGATAAGCTTATCCAGCCCACGTTCATAATAGACTATCCCGTGGAAAACTCCCCGCTTTCCAAGCGCAAGAAGGGCGTAAGCGGCATAACGGAACGCTTTGAGCTGTTCATTGCCGGCCACGAATACGCAAACGCCTTCAGCGAGCTGAACGACCCCATAGACCAGCGCGGCCGCTTTGTGCAGCAGGCTATGGAGCGCGCCAAGGGCGACGACGAGGCCATGATGATAGACGAGGACTTCTGCCAGGCGCTTGAATACGGCATGCCCCCCACCGGCGGCATAGGCATAGGCATAGACCGCATGGTCATGCTGCTCACCGGAGAAACCAGCATACGCGACGTGCTGCTCTTCCCGACAATGAAGCCCATAAAGTAAAGCATAAAAGAGCGGTTAGCGCCGCTCTTTTGAATTATAAAGGAGATATTCATGAAATACGCATTCATCGGCACCGGCAGCATGGCTGCCGCAATAATCCGCGGCATGGTCGCGGGCGGCGTTGCACCCGGCGACATACTTGCCTTCAACCGCACGCGCGAAAAGGCAGACGCTTTGGCAAACGAGCTGGGTATAGCCGTGTGCGATACGCTTGAAGCCGCCGCGCAGGCGGGCGCGATAGTGCTTGCCACCACGCCGCAGTCCTTTGCAGATATTCTGCCCCGCGTAGGCCGCGCCATGCGCACCGACGCGCTTGTTATGTCCATAGCCGCAGGGTACGGCATTGCCGCCATACGCGAAGGGATAGGCCGCGACGCGGGCATAATACGCATAATGCCCAACGTTAACGCAAACGTTTGCGCATCCACCACAGGCTATGCCACCTCCGCAAGCATTACGGCGGCGCAGCTTGATGCATTCCACTTCGCCTTCGGCAAGATTGGCGAGCTTATAGAGCTTGACGAGAGCGAATTTGAAACGTTCTCCGCCATAGCAGGCTGCGGCGTGGCGTATGTTTATATGTTTATCGACGCCATGGCACGCGCGGGCCTAAGGAACGGGCTTAGCAAGCAAAAGGCGCTCAGCATTGCGGCAAGCGCCGTAATGGGCAGCGCAAAGCTGGTGAGCGAAAGCGGCATGCATCCATACGCCCTTATTGACTCCGTCACCACCCCCGGCGGCACAACCATAGAAGGCGTGCTGACATTGCAGCGCTGCGGCTTTGAAAGCGCGGTGCACGCCGCCATTCAGGCCAGCATAGACAAAGAACTTGGCATGAAATAACGCCGCCAAAAAAGCTCCGTTTGCGGGCATATGCAAAAAAAGTAAAACTTGTCAAAAAAAATCCTTGCATATATCCGCATATGATAGTATAATGTATCCCGTTGACGCGGTAAGCGTCATGAACGGTTCGCTGGTGTAGCTCAGTTGGTAGAGCGCGTCATTGGTAATGACGAGGTTCATGGGTCCGACTCCCATCACCAGCTCCACGCAAAATACCATCCTTCACGGATGGTATTTTTGTATAGAAAGGTGACTCCATATGAAGCACATATTGATATGCGGCGCAAAAGGCGTTGGCAAGTCCACGTTGATACGCAGGCTGTGCATGGACGCAAACGCCCCCATATACGGGTACTGCACAAAGATGCTTTCAACCGCGGATGCGGACGGGCTGTTTCCAATATATATTCATCCTGCTCGGCAAACGGAATCGGAGCGCACATACGGCAGCGCTAATCTTATAGGCCGGTGCGACATTTGCATACGCGATGTATATACAAATGTGTTCAATACGCTGGGCGCGGAATACATAACCGCCGCAAAGCCGGGCGGATACATAATAATGGATGAACTCGGCTTCATGGAAAAGGATGCTGAAAAGTTCAAGCGGGCCGTGTTCAACGCGCTGGATGGGAACATACCCATTATAGCCGCGGTAAAAGCAAGATACGACGTGGACTTCTTAAACCGCATACGCGCGCACGAAAAGGCGCAGCTTTATACCATTACGCCCGAAAACCGCGATGCGCTCTATGCCGAGCTTCTCGGCATCATAACTCGCTGATGTTGTCTATGCCTTCCGGTCCGTGCTCTATCGTTATAAGCCGCGCGGCGTAAACATATTCCTTCTTTTTGTATATAAGGCCCAGCGTGTCCCCGCTCATGTCCCCCACGGGCGGGCGCACGCGCTCGTATTCCCCCATGAATTCGGCTATCGCCTCCGCCGTCACGTTTCGCCTCAGCGCGGGTGAAAGATAGCTCATTGCCTCGTCAAACTTTCCCTGCATACTTGCCACGGCAAACGCCATGCCTCGTTCCAAATTGTTAATGGGCTGCTTCGCCCCCTGCGCGTCTGCGCCCTTCTGCCCCGCCTTTTCGCAGGGCTTGCCCGCCTTTGCGCATATGGCAATGGGCTTCATTGTTATTTCATTCACCCCGCCGGGCCAAAGGCACAATACGGCGTCGGGGTATCCTGCTTGCTCCATAATTCCGTTTTCAAGCGAAAATCTGCGCGTAACGGGGCATAATGCCGCGCCTGACGCATCGTGCGGCAGCAGCGGCTGCATGGTAACGTAATAATCCCCGTTTGCGCTCAGCGGCACGCTGATATAGCCTTCACCTCCGCATTCTCCGGCCACGCGGCCGTTTATGGATATAAGCGCGGGGCACTTTGCGCGGACAACAAGCGTGGGTACGCCGGCATAATACATAATGCATGTCTCCTTATAACAAAATATGATTTAGGAAATATATGCGCGATGCTTGCTAAAGATGCAAAATCGGAATATAATAGCTGAATAGTTTATATTTTATCCGGAGGTGGATTATGTTGAGATTGAGTGAGCTGGTGCGCAGCTACGAGGCGCATACCGGCGAAATCGAGGTTGTAGGATGGATCAAAACGGCGCGCGAAAGCAAGAACGTGGGCTTTATAGAGCTTGGCGACGGTTCCTGCTTCAAGAACGTGCAGGTGGTGTACGAAACCAATAATATCAATCCCAACATAACCAAGCAGCTCAATACCGGCACGGCAATAGGCATTAAGGGCGAACTTGTGCTAACGCCCGAAATGCAGCAGCCGTTTGAAATAAGGGCGCGCGAAATAGAAATCTTAGGCGAGTGCGACGGGGACTATCCCCTTCAGAAAAAAAGGCACAGCCTTGAATATCTTCGCACCATTCAGCACCTTAGGCCCCGCACGAACATGTTCCAGGCGGCATTCAGGGTGCGCGGCGTTGTGGCGCAGGCCATACACCGCTTCTTTGACGAGCGCGGCTTCCTTTATGTGCATACCCCGCTCATCACCCCGAGCGACTGCGAAGGCGCGGGCGAAATGTTCCGCGTGACAACGCTTGACATGAATGACCTGCCCAAGACCGAGGACGGCAAGGTTGACGACAGCAAGGATTTCTTCGGCAGGGAAGCTAACCTGGCCGTAAGCGGACAGCTTTACGGCGAAGCGTTTGCAATGGCTTTCCGCGATATATATACCTTCGGCCCCACGTTCAGGGCGGAATATTCCTTCACGGCGCGCCATGCGGCGGAGTTTTGGATGATAGAGCCGGAAATGGCCTTCTGCGACCTGGCCGGAGACATGGAAGTTGCCGAGGCAATGGTAAAATACATAATACGAACCGTTATGGAGCGCTGCCCGGACGAGCTGAAGTTCTTCAACAGCTTTGTTGACAAGACTTTGCTTGACAGGCTTACCAACGTTGTTGAAAACGACTTTGCCCGCGTAACGTATACCGAGGCCGTGGAGCTGCTCAAAAAGTCCGGCGCGGAATTCAAATATCCCGTGGACTGGGGCTGCGATCTTCAGACCGAGCATGAACGTTACCTGACGGAGCAGATATTCAAGCGCCCCGTGTTCGTAACCAACTATCCCAAGGATATAAAGGCGTTCTATATGCGCCTGAACGACGACGGCAAGACCGTTGCGGCGGTAGACCTGCTGGTTCCCGGCGTTGGCGAAATAATCGGCGGCAGCCAGCGCGAGGAGCGCACCGATAAGCTCAAGCAGCGCATTGAGGAGCTTGGGCTTGATATGTCCCAGTACGATTGGTACATGGATCTCAGGCGTTTCGGCGGCGTGCAGCACGCGGGCTACGGCCTTGGGTTCGAGCGCATGGTAATGTACGTTACCGGCATTGCCAACATACGCGACGTTTTGCCCTTCCCGCGCACGGCGTCCAGCATGGATATATAATAATTCCCGATATAAAAAAGGCCGCTCCTTTTTCATGGCCTTCAATAATGCCGCCCTTCGCAAAAGCCCGTATCGGCCGTCGGCGGTTTTTGCCGTTAGCAACGGCTCACCCCCTCCGCCTTTAATATATGTTCCCTAATCTCCGCCTCGTGCTCTTGGCAATAGGCATAGCTGTTTAGCATAAAATCCTCAATATTCCGACTTCTGTACATGGCGTCCAGCGTATCGAGAATAGGCTCCCCGCCTACCGTCATATCGAAGAAATACGGATAGACGCAGCCGCCGTTTTCCCTTGGGAAATACGGGTTTATGGAGCTGAGCCGTTCATCCCTCATTATTGACTCAACCACCATTTCGCTCAGTATCCATTTGAGAGAAGGACGTTCATATTCATCGTAATCATCTCCAAACAGTCTGTTCCATACATAGAACCAAACAAAGTGTATGATTTCATGTATTCCGCCGCCGATAGCGCCCTTTTCGCTGTTCAGATAGAATGTGTCGTAACGGCGTTCTTTAAGAAAACGCGGCTCAATTGGGTTCATGCTCAAATTGCAGCGCAGTTCATTAAACAAGCTCGCGCAATCCACGCCGAAGGCATCCGATAAGGCTGCCGTAATCTGCGGTTTGCAGGCGTTCCAATGGCGGGCATATAATACCGCCTTCTCATTTATCGTATCCTCCGCTTTAGCATAAACGGCTCTCATCGTGCGCTCGATATAGTTTTTTCTTTCTGCAAACGGCAAGCTTGCAGCGTATACCCTATCAAGCTGCGGATAGAAATGGTACAGCGGTTCATGCCAAAACTCCGCTTCCCCCTCCGTCTGGAAAAGCATAATGCTCCGAATCATATAATCTACACCGGGATTTACAAACGTAATATCCATAAGTCGCTCACCTCCGTCCGCGCTTAGCGTATATGCTCATAATAGCGCATAAACACGGGCTTTTTCAATAGGCTTTATGAAAAAATATCGCATTGACTTATAATCTTCCCGTAAAAGCAGACGACACCCAACCCAAGTTAGGTGTCGCCCGTGCTGTTGTCCGGCCCTGTTCGGCCGATGCCGATTTTGCAATTTGAATTACCGTGCTATCGGCACGCGGCGCTTTTGCCGCTCCTTTTTTCAGACCAATTTACCTGGACTTATAACTGCCGCAAAGGCTTTCGTCGCAGGGTTCGCCGGTATGGCAGCCGCACTGGGGCTCTATCTCTATGCGGCTCAGTTCGCAGTCACAGCCGCTCATGTTGTGCTTGCAGCTGGTAACGCGGCAACCTATGGTCTGCTTTCCGTTCTTATCGGATGTCATAATCAAAATCCTCCTTTTCGTTGGTCGCTATTATTGTGGCCGGAAAAGGAGGATAGATTTACGCCAAATTATGGTTTTTTCAATTACGCAAGGAATTCGTATTTTTCATCGCCGTGCTTTTTGAACCAGGCGTCAAAGGCCATGCTTACCGCCGCGAATATTGCCGCCCACAGCGCCATGTACACAACGGCAGATATGTATTCGGCCGCAAGCAGCGCGTACAGCAGCGCGGGTATTGCCAATATTGCCATTGAGCCGAACATGGCAAGCATTACGGACATTCCGCTTTTCACCGCCGCGGTTTCGTTTATCCAATCGAACCTATGGAACTTCAGGTTAAGCGCAACGCCGAAATACGCCGTGAATACCGTGAATGCAACAGCAAGCAGAGCGGCGGCTATGCAGTCAAACGCGTTTGCTTCTAAAATTATGCCCATTGCAGCCGTACAGAGCACCGCTGCGGGCGCGGTTATCATTATGTGCATGGCGGCCTTAGCGCGCAGCACCGTTCCGCCGCGGATGGGCATTGTCTGCATCACCCAAAGGCTTTTGCCTTCAAGCGATATGCTCGGCGCGGATATGAACACCATGCTGACAAGCGTGCATACTATCAGCCCCACAAGCACCCCGGCGTAGCCCGTGCCTACTTCGTTGATGAACATTACAATCTGCGCCCTTTTCACCGCCATGAATACCGCCACAGCAGCCATCATAACTATGCCCATGCCTGCGTTTATCATGTATCCCGCGCTGCTTACGAAGCGGGCAAGCTCCTTTTTAACAACGGCCATGAATGCGCTGCTTGTGCGCATTTCGCCACCCTTATATACCTTCTTTGCGGCGGAGCGCCTTTCTGTGGCTATGCCTATGAAGCTTTTGGACAGCACCGCATACAGTATGCCGAACGGCACAACGCAGCACAGCACGAACAGAATAAGCTTAACGAAGTCCCCGTCCGTCGCAGCCGCACCAAGCCAATAGAACGGCGGGCCGCGCTCAAACGCATCGGCAATATTTAGCCCGTCCGCCATAAGTCGCTGCATATAGCCTTGTATATTCATATAAAAATACATATATACGGCAAGGAACAGCAGCGAGAACACGAGCGTTATTATATTCTTATGCCGCATGCGCGCGGTTATGGCGGCGATTATGCCGCCAAGCAGGCAGCTGAGCGTGAGCGGCAGCAGCGGCAAAATGATGAAGCCCACCGCCGTGCATACAGCCCCGCTAACCGTTACCGGAAGCCCCGCCGCTATCCACACGGCTATTGCCGGTATAGCCACTATCGCCTCGTAAAAATAATTTAGCAGCAGCAGCATTATCATGCGGCTGCCCAGTATTGCCGCGCTCGGTATGGGCATGGCGAGCAGCATTTCATTATCCCGCGCGTTATAAAGCTGCGTCTGCGCAGTGAATACCGAGCCCATAAGGCAGAACCCCGCCGCCAATATGCCCGCAAGCGCAAAATACAGCCAGCCTATGCCCTGCGCGTGATACAGCTCCGCAATGCCGAAAAACATGGCGGAAAACATGCCCGCGAACACAATGGCGGCGTATATGAGCAATATCGCAATGCCTATCCCGCCTATTTTGGACGGCTTTTTGCCGTTCTTTGCGCTGCGGATGCGCGTATAGAAGGAAGCCCACAGCGCCGCAAGCCGCGTTTTAACAAGGGCCTTAAACATTTTCTTCCTCCAGTTCAAGGAACACGTTTTCAAGCGAAGCATCGCCCTTCACCTGCTCCATGGAGCCGGACTTGAGCAGCTTGCCGCCCTTTATTATGGCAACCTTGTCGCAAAGCTTTTCCGCAACTTCCAGCACATGGGTGGAAAAGAATATTGCGCCGCCCTCGTCGCAAAGCTCGCGCATTATGCCCTTGAGTTGGTGCGCGGCTATCGGATCAAGCCCCACGAACGGCTCGTCCATCAAAAGGAGCTTTGGCTTATGCATAAGCGCGCTTATTATGGCAAGCTTCTGCTTCATGCCGTGCGAATAGGCGCTTACGGGCTGGGCAAGGTCCTTTGTTATTTCAAACATATCGGCGTATTTTGTTATGCGCTCCTCGCGCTCCGCCTTGGTCATGCCGTATATGTCCGCAACAAAGTTAAGGTACTTTATGCCCGAAAGGAACTCGTACATATCCGGATTATCCGGAATGTAGGCCATTTCGCGCTTGCAGGCAACGGGCTCCGCCTTTATGGATTTGCCGTTTATGAGTATTTCCCCCGCGTCAAAGCGCAGTATTCCCGCCACGGATTTGAGCGTGGTGGTTTTGCCCGCGCCGTTATGGCCTATAAAGCCATATATTTCGCCCGGGGCAATGTGCAGCGACAGATCGTCCACCGCCTTATGACTTCCGTATATTTTGGTCAAATTTTCTATGCGCAGCATTTTTATCCTCCCTGCTTAGCATTTATATACTCACTAATACTGCGCTATTATACACCGCCAGCCTACCTAACGTCAATTAGTATTGTTATGATTTTAACTATTGTTCACAAATAAAAGGGGGCGCTGCCGCCCCTGATGATGCTTTGCTTGTGTTATTCCGCGTCAACCTTAGCCATGTGGGCGATAAGGTCAACAACCTTGTTGCTGTAACCCCATTCGTTATCGTACCATGCGATAAGCTTCACGAAGTTGGGGTTCAGGCTTATGCCGGCGGTGGCGTCGAATATGCAGGTGTGCGGGTCGCTATAAAAGTCGCTGGATACAACGGCCTGATCGGTATAGCCGATTATGCCCTTCCAGCGGTCGCTCTCGCTGGCTTCCTTCATGGCCTGCTTTATCTCCTCATAGGTGGCTGCCTTTTCAATGCGGCAGGTCAGGTCAACTATGGATACGTCCGGAGTGGGAACGCGGATGCTCAGGCCGGTCAGCTTGCCGTTAAGCTCGGGTATAACCTTGCCCACGGCCTTTGCAGCGCCGGTGGAGCTGGGGATAAGGTTATGCGCAGCCGCGCGGCCGCCGCGCCAGTCCTTCTTGGAAGGGCCGTCCACGGTTTTCTGCGTGGCGGTGATGGAATGCACGGTGGTCATAAGCCCTTCTATAATGCCGAAGTTTTCCTCAATAACCTTGGCAAGGGGAGCAAGGCAGTTGGTGGTGCAGCTGGCGTTGGACACAACGTTCATGTCCTTTGTGTATTCGTCGCTGTTCACGCCCATTACGAACATCTTAGCGTCGTTTGAGGGTGCGGTGATTATAACCTTCTTCGCGCCGCCCACAAAGTGCGCGGAAGCCTTTTCGGTGGTGGTGTTTACGCCGCTGGATTCAACTATGTATTCCGCGCCGCTTTCCCTCCAGGGAACGTCGCAGGCGTTCATCTGCTGATAAACCTGAATCTCGTGACCGTTGACAACAAGCTTATCGTCATGCGCGCTCACTTCGCCCTTGAACGTGCCGTGCACGGTGTCAAACTTGGTCATATATGCCATATAATCCGCATGGATAAAAGGATCGTTTATACCGACAACCTCCATCTCCGGATTCTCCGCGCAAACGCGCAGCACAAGCCTGCCTATGCGGCCAAAGCCGTTGATGCCGATTTTTACTGCCATAAAACAGTACCTCCATAACTACAAATTTTGAAAATATAAACGCGGCTTATGCAGCCGGTATTGTCTCTCAGTGGCATAATATTAACAAAAGCAGAGGGTATTATGCAATAGCATAATACCTAAAAAAGCATACGAATATGCAAGATTCACTATAAGTTCATGTTATATCGCCATATGTTCACATTTTTCAGCGGTCCAAATTTATTGTCTCCGCGGCTATATAAAGCGGGCGGCCGCGCACCTCGTCATATATGCGGTTTAGGTATGCGCCCTGCACGCCTATGGCGGCCAGCGTAAGCGCATTGATGAGCACCAGCCCATCCACGGCCCAAAGCCACGGCGCACAGCCGATAGTGGCGGCGATTATTATTAGCGCTATAAGCCCCAGCATGCCTGTTACCCCAAGCGCAGCCCCCGCATAGAGCGCAAGCGACATGGGCTTATACGAAAAGCCCAGTATGCCGTCGAACGCCAAGCGGAGCATCTTTTTGAGCGTATACTTGGTTTTGCCGGCCTGGCGCTCGTGCCGCACGTATTCAACGGGCACCGCATCAAAGCCCATCCAGCCGCTCATGCCGCGAAGGAAGCGGTTATGCTCCCGCATTTTAAGGAATACATCGGCAACCTTTTTATCCAGCAGGCGGAAATCGCCGGTGTCCAGCGGAATGGGATACGCGCTCATGGCGTTAAGCAAACGGTAATAACAGAAGGCCGTAAGCTTTTTGAAAACCGTCTCCCCTTCCCTTTTGAGCCGCTTGCCGTATGCTATGTCCGCGCCGTTTTCCCATGCCTTCACAAGCTCGGCTATTACCTCCGGCGGGTCCTGAAGGTCCGCATCTATTATTATCAGCGCGTCGCCGCGGGCATTGTCCATGCCTGCCGTAACGGCAAGCTGATGCCCGAAATTGCGGGAAAAGCTTATCACCCGCACCTCCTTATGCTCCTTGGCTATGGCGCGGAGCTGCTTCATGGTGCCGTCTCGGCTGCCGTCGTTAACATATATTATTTCATAATCGTACCCTGTCAGCGCCTGCATTGCCGCGCTCATGCGCGCATAGGACGCCGGCAGCACCTCTTCTTCATTAAATACCGGAACTATAAGCGAAAGCAATTTGTTCATTGTTCAAACCTGCCTTTATTCATTAGTGGTACAGCTATTATAACCATTATTTGCCGCATTAACAACCAATGTTTACATTTTGCCGCATTGAGGGGAAAGGGATGCTGTGTTATACTATATAAAACTAAAATCAGCACGATGGTGACAATATATATGAAGCGACATCACAGAAGGCGGCATACCATCCGCCGCAGGCGCAGCCTTAAATCCACGATATGGGGCCCTATTCTGGCCCTGAGCGCAACGATAATAGGCATAGTGGGCATAATTGCCGCAATAGTATTCGTGGGCTTACCGCGGCTTCTGCCGCTTGTTGGGATAGATTACCGCGCGCCCTTCGCGCCCACGCCTACCCCAAGCCCCACCCCGCGCCCAACTCCCACGCCCAATCCAATGGACCTTTTTGATGCGGAAGGGGCGGAAACGGAGGTTGTGTTCGATGAAATTCGGGACTACAAATGGTTCGGCGATCCGTATTTTTACGACGGCAAGCTTATGCTTGCCGGCGGCAAGCTGATAGACGGCAAGGCCATAATGTGCGACCTTTTATTATGGGACCCCGAGGGGCGCAGCGCGGAAAAGCTTAACATTCCGCTTGAGAACACGCATTTCATGTTCCCAAAGTTCAATGACGACTGGATAGTTTATCTGGACGCCAATTACGACGGCGGCGGCAAGCTTTGCGCCGTGGACAGGTCCGCTTCAAGCCTGAAGCCGGTAACCATAAAAACCGTGTACACGGGCCAATGCGAGCCTATGCTTTATCAAAACTACGTCGCCTGGACGGAGCGCACGGGTACGCGCATGGACAAGCTGTTCCTTTGCGACCTTACAACAATGGAAACGACCACGCTGCATATGTTCAGCAACACCTCATACGGCCAAAGCCTGCCTTCGCTTATGGATGGGGTGCTCGTGTGGGCGGATGCGGAGCGCTCGGGCTCAACGGACGAGGAGGACGTGAGTGTTATATACTCCGTGCGCCTCGGCTCAACATCGATACAGAGCATACATACCGAAACCTATGCTCACGACCCCATATCAAACGGGCAATACACCGCCTGGCTTGATGCGCATCATTCGCTCCAAACAAAGCTGTACTGCATGGCGCAGGGCGCAAGCGAGCCTACGCTTGTTGCACAAGGGGTCGTACAGTTCGGCATGGGCAATAAGTTCATAGCCTATTCAAAGGACGAGACGATTTACCTTTACAGGTTCGATAATAAAAAGACCTATAAGCTTTCCGGCGAATACGAAAAGGCGCAGTTTATGGGCGTGAGCGACGGCAAGGTGATATGGATGGACGTTACCAGCCGCGAAAGGGACATATTGAAATATTCGGAGGTACCCGACAGATAATGGCTAAAGGAGCAAAAACCGTGTTCGTCTGCGGCGAATGCGGCTACGAAAGCAGCAAATGGCTCGGCCGCTGCCCAAACTGCGAAAGCTGGAACACGTTCGTTGAATCCGCCCCAGTGCAGCAGATAAAAAAGGGCATATCGTCACAGCGTGCGCTCCCCCTGCGGGAGGTTCAGGCGGACGCGGCGCGGCGCATACCAAGCGGCATAGGGGAGCTTGACAGGGTGCTCGGCGGCGGCATAGTGGGCGGCAGCGCGGTGCTGCTGGGCGGGGACCCGGGCATAGGCAAATCCACGCTGCTTATGCAGATGGCAGGCTCGCTCACCAATCAGGGCAGCGTATTATATGTTACGGGCGAAGAATCCGCGGCTCAGCTCAAGCTGCGCGCACAAAGGCTGGGCGCGGGCGGGGACATGCTGCTGCTTGCGGAAACGGACATAACCGTAATAGAATCCGAGATAGAGCGCATTAAGCCCGCTTTTTTGATAATAGACTCCATACAGACAATGTATTGCCCCGATATAGCCTCCGCCCCCGGCAGCGTAAGCCAGGTGCGCGAGGCCACGTCCTTTTTGACCCGCGTTGCAAAGACCACGGGCACGGCCGTTTTCATAGTGGGCCATGTTACCAAGGAGGGCGCGATTGCGGGGCCAAGGGTGCTTGAGCACATGGTTGACACGGTGCTTTCCTTTGAAGGGGACAGGCACGACGCCTTCCGCCTTTTAAGGAGCGTTAAGAACCGCTACGGCTCCACGAACGAAATAGGCGTATTCGAAATGGGCGAGCGCGGCATGGAGGAAATACCCGACCCATCTGGAATGTTCCTCACCGGAACCGATGCGCCCGGCTGCGCGGTCACCTGCGCGCTGGAGGGCACGCGGCCAATGCTTGTGGAGGTGCAGTCGCTCATATCCAACACCCCCTTTTCAAACCCGCGGCGCATGAGCGCGGGGCTTGAGCTGAACAGGCTTATACTGCTGCTGGCCGTGCTTGAAAAAAAGGCGTATTTATCCCTTGCGGACAAGGACGTATACATAAACGTAGTAGGCGGTATGCGGCTTGAGGAGCGCTGCTGCGACTTAGCCGTTGCCATGTGCATAGCAAGCGCGCTTATTGATGCGCCCATGCCGAAGAACACCGTATGCCTTGGCGAAATATCCCTAACCGGTGAGGTTCGCGGCGCAGGCAGGATGGAGAAGCGCGCCGCCGAATGCGCCCGCCTTGGCTACGAGCGGCTCATAATCCCCCGCCACGCGGCCTTTAAGGCCCCAAGCGGCATAGAGCTTATCCGCGTGGGCACACTGGCGGAGGCCGTGAAGGTACTTACGCAGGGGAGGAAGTAATTCTAAAGGGAAGGAATACGGCATGAAATACAGCAAAAAAGCAAAGGCCATAATATTGGCATGCGTAATAGTTATACTGATAGCCGGCATACGGCTCGGCAGCGATATACGGTACCTGCAATCGTGGCTGGTATTCGGCCTGCCCTGCGCGGGGCTGCTCATATACTCCATTGCGGCAGCCCGCGCCTATAAAGCCCGCATGCTTTGGACGGTATGCGGCGTGCTTGCGTTGGCGGCAACGTATTTGCTTTGGACAAATGTTTCGCTTTCCGATGCGGCGGTGAACGAATGGACGATGCGCAATATGTTCCTTTGGGCGGCTTTTGCCGTTGTTACCGGCGCATTTTTCGCAAAATACATATTTGCTGTTTCGGCGTTTGCCTCCTTTAACATAGGAACAGCCGCGGGCGACCTTTTCGGCGTTTACTCCTTCGACCCCGGCGGCGGCAGACTGCACAGCGGCTGGTTCATATTCTGCTGCATATTCTTCTGCACTATGCTTGCCGCGGCAATAGCGCAAGCAATATATGGCAGGGTGAAGAAAGCACGGGCGAAGAAAGAAGGTTAAACCGTCCCCCCTGCACACTATCGTCCCTAAGCGGCTATTTGCCTAGGTTTTTTGGCAAAGGACCGAGAGAGCTGCTGCCACGGGCGGGAGAGTAAGGGGCTTGTACAATGCCAAAAGGCACCCTGGCCGGGGAGCTGTCGAACGAAGTGAGACTGAGGGGTTATAAACGGCCTAAGCGCACTTTCACCGCATACGCTATCCCTTCACCCTTATTGCGCATTCCAGCGCCACGTCAAGATAGCCTTCGTAGGCGGTGGCGGGCTGCTTGCCCATTATGCGCGGGTCCCATTCAACGCTGTCCAGGCAGTCCTCTGCATACAGGAATTGATAAACGGCTTTTTTGTGGAATTGGCCCACGGCCATTAGGCTGGCGCACTCCATTTCAACCGTTATGCAGCCCTCCGCGCGGCGCTTGGCAAGGCCGTCGCGCGTTTCGCGGTATATGGCGTCGGTAGTCCATGTTTTGCCCTGCACATGGGGCATGCTTATCGCGTCAAACGCGGCGGAAAGCTCAGCTGCGGTGGGAATATCGATATAGTCGCTCGCGGGGGCGTAGTGATAGCTTGTGCCTTCGTCGCGGTACGCGGCGGTGGGCACTATAAAATGCCCCGCAGCAATGCTCCTGTCCAGCACCCCGCAGGAGCCGAAGAACAGCGCGCGCTTTGCTCCGGCGGCAAATATCTCCTCCAGCAGCCCTGCCGCCGCGCTCCCGCCAAGGCAGGTCATGTATATGCCAAGCTTCCTGCCCTTGTATTCAAAGGCGTATACCGGCACGGTGTAGCAGCAATGCATTTCCTTGAGCAGCGTCAGCTTGAAGCGCTTTGCCGCCGCTTCCAGCACCTTTTGGCTGAATGTTACAAGCACCGTGTCCGGAAAGCCCTCTATCGGCCTTGCCACGGCGCTCGGGTCGATTATCTGTTCGGATGTATTGAACGCATCTATAATGCTCATATGGCCCCTCTTTTCGCTTTAATTTGAATCATTATAACATAAGCCCAAATAAAATGCCGCGCGTGTTGCAAAATAAGCCCATGTTCGTATATAATTAGCATGTATTTGTATGTATTCGCACGGAAAGGGGGCGCTGAACATGCGGGAAAGCAAAAAGCAAAAGGCGGAGCGCATAAGGGCCGCGCTTGCGGCGCTGAAGGAGGCGTATCCGGACGCAAAGCCGGAGCTTAACTTCACTTCCCCGTTTGAGCTGCTCGTGGCAACCATGCTCAGCGCGCAATGCACGGACAAGCAGGTGAATAAAACCACAGCCGTGCTGTTTCCGCTTTACAATACGCCAGAGGCGTTCGCATCTTTAAGCGAAGAAGAGCTTGCGCCGTATATACGAAGCTGCGGCTTTTACCAAACAAAGGGCAAAAACATAATCGCCGCCAGTAAAATAATAGTTGAGCAATACGGCGGAGAGGTCCCGCGCGGGCGTGACGAGCTGACAAAGCTGCCCGGCGTTGGGCGAAAGACCGCAAACGTAGTCGTATCCAATGCGTTCGGCGTGCCGGCAATAGCCGTGGATACGCATGTTTTCCGCGTTGCCAACCGAATAGGCCTTGCGGACGCAAAGGACGTGCTGAATACGGAAAAGCAGCTTATGCAGAACATACCTAAGGAGGATTGGTCTGCCGCGCATCATTGGATAATTTTCCATGGGCGGCGCGTTTGCTCCGCGCGCAGTCCCAAATGCGGCATATGCACAATCAGGCCATACTGCTTGGAGTATATAAATAATCAAAAGAAAACGGAGAAAAACGATGCAGTTCGTTGATAAGGCAAGAATAGTTATAAAGGCGGGCGACGGCGGAGACGGCTGCGCCAGCTTCCACAGGGAAAAGTTCGTTACCCGCGGCGGGCCGGACGGAGGCGACGGCGGGCGCGGCGGCAACGTTGTGTTCGTGGCGGACAGCAACATGGATACGCTGCTGGACTTCAAGTTTGCGCGCTTCTTCCGCGCGGAAAACGGCGAAAAGGGCCGCGCGGCACGCTCCAGCGGAAAGAACGGGCAGGACCTTATTATAAAGGTACCCGTAGGCACGCTTGTAAGGGACGTTGAGACCGGCGCGATAGCGGCTGACCTGAACGAACCAGGCAGGAGAAAAATAGTGCTGCACGGCGAGCGCGGCGGCAAGGGCAACAGCCGCTTTGCAACGCCCTCCAAGCAATCCCCCCGCTTTGCCCAGCCCGGGCAGAAAACGCTTGAAAGGGAAGTGGAGCTGGAGCTTAAAACCATTGCGGACGTTGGGCTTATAGGCCTGCCGAACGTTGGCAAAAGCACCATTCTTTCCGTGCTGACCAGCGCCAAGCCCAAGATAGCCAACTATCACTTCACCACCCTTACGCCCAATTTAGGCGTTGTTAAGCGTTACGACAAAAGCTTTGTGCTTGCGGACATACCCGGCCTTATAGAGGGCGCGGCGGAGGGCGCGGGCCTTGGGCACGATTTCCTAAGGCATATCGAGCGCACCCGCGTATTGGTACACGTTATCGATGTATCCGGCAGCGAAGGGCGCGACCCCGTTGACGATTACTTCAAAATAAAGGGCGAGCTTACTCGTTACAGCGCCCGTTTAGGCGAGCTGAAGCAGGTGGTTGCCGCGAACAAGATGGACATAACCGGCGCGGAGGATAACCTTGCGCGGCTGAGGGAAGCGCTTGCGGACGAAGGAGTTGAGGTGTTCCCCGTATCCGCGGCGACCGTTACCGGGTTTGACGCGCTGATAGACTGCCTTGTTAGGACGCTTGCTACTCTGCCCAAGACCTATCAGTTTGAGGAGGAGGAGATAAACATAGGCCACAAGTACGAACCGGGCTTCAATATAGAGCGCGACGGCGACGTGTTCGTGGTAACGGGCGGCAGCGTGGATTATATACTCGATACCACCTATGCCGACGACGAAGGCTCCATGCGCCGCTTCCAGCAATACCTTATAAAGGAAGGCATAATAGACGCCCTCCGTGCCGCGGGGGCGAACGAAAACAGCGTTGTGCGCATGGGAGACTGGGAATTTGACTTTGTAGAATAAAAAAGGAGACTGAATATTATGACAAGCAAGCAAAGGGCGCAGCTCAGGTCAATGGCCAACACGCTGCAGCCGCTGTATCAAATAGGCAAGGCGGGCGTTACCCCCGCGGTGACGGAGCAGCTTGACGCGGCGCTTGAGGCGCGGGAGCTGATAAAGATAACGGTGCTCGAGACCGCGCCAGAAAGCCCCAAGGACACCATAGAGACACTTGCCGCGCGGCTCCATGCGGAGCCGGTGCAGTGCATAGGCAAAAAGCTTACGCTCTACCGCCGCAGCAAAGAAAACCCGAGGATAGAGTTGGATTAAGGCACGCCTGCGCATGCGGTGAAGGTGCGAAGATATGGGGAACGGGAGACCGTTCCTCTTTGTTTACTCTCTCAGTCAAACCTACGGTTTGCCAGCTCCCTCGACAGGGAGCCTTTTTATGCGCTTGATATACTTTTCTATTGCAATTCGACACTATTCTACATTATACTTAACCTAAGCGCCTGCCCTGACGTGAAAAGGGGACGGTTGGCCACTTATCCTGACCTTACGATATATGTCAGGGGAAGGAGGTGACCACAATGGTGACATGGGCTTTGTTTTTTGCATGCGGCTCATTTATCGTTGGACTTCTCAGGTTGTTCTTGGCAACCTTGGAATT
>ENA-OOWZ01000227-OOWZ01000227.1-human-gut-metagenome-genome-assembly--contig:-NODE-227-length-31657-cov-5.101133_pt1 | contig 31657 bp, 28 predicted proteins | sample MGYA00241580_ERZ501329 | MGnify/ENA primary metagenome ERZ501329 (study PRJEB25962, sample SAMEA2042923) | human gut metagenome | biome: human gut; feature: human-associated habitat; material: faeces... | reverse complement strand
CATACGTCGCTATAGCTCAGTTGGATAGAGCGACCGCCTCCTAAGCGGTAGGCCGGAGGTTCAAATCCTCTTAGCGACGCCAGCAAACAACGCCGAAAGCCTTTGTTTTCAAGGGTTTTCGGCTTTTTTAACAAATTCCAGTGTGATTGCTGAGACGAAATTATGTTTTCAAATTTTACTTCAAATTCTGATTTTTGACAAGCCCTAAAAAATCGAACTGCTGTGATAAGACAAAAAATCCTGCTAATCATTAGCAGAAAAAGGGCCGTTTTTGCTAATGAAAATGCCCTTCCAGCTAATTAGGCGAAAAATCGTGCTAAAAACCTTGCTAATACAAAAGGCGGATGTTCCGAGTGCTAAGCCGTTATAAGAAATAAAATTGAATATTACCATGTACATAGAGCGTCTATTTGCCCCTGTATCGGGGATGGATAGACGCTCTTTTTTTATGTCCAAAATTCATGGGTAAATCTGAAAGATTGGAGGTTTGATTTTTGAGTAAGATCGTCTATTCCCCAGACAAGCCAAACGACTGCCGTTACTGCCATTTCTGGAAAAACAATAAAACGGGCTGCTGTCTGGGCGAAGAAAAATGTTACTACTTAATCTCCGTATCCCCAAAGCCGAAGTCGGAATGTGAAGGTTGTCCTTATGGGCGGGATCATCCCTGCATCGGCTGGTGTACCAGGAAGATTATGAAGGAAGTGGGGGTGCGTTGATATGTATGAGTATGAACGCAATCGCCGTGACAAGCCGAAATGCTGCAAAGACTGCGAGTATTATCAGCCCCGATGGAAGTACCGCTTCTGCTATTTTGTCAGATGTCCGTACAAACTGAAGGATACGACTTTCCGCAGAACCCCTCTGAAAAAAGAGTATTTCCCGCAGAAAGAGGTGGTGAGGATGAGTGACGTATGATTATTTCTATGGGCAGCAAGCGGAGATGTTCGCATTCTACCGTGTTCCGAAGGTGCTATTCACCGAGGATTGCTTCTGGAATGTATCAACCGATGCCAAGCTGCTTTACGGTATTCTGCTTGACCGCATGAACCTCTCAGCCCGGAACGGTTGGCTGGACGAGGAAGGCCGTGTCTATATCATATTCACCATAGAAGAAATCAAAGGTGCGTTACCTTCGGGAACAGAGAACAGAGCAGCGTTGGACAGAACTATCTGAGGTCACTTTTTGCAATCGGGTTCCAGGGTTTCCTGATTATGATCTGTGTCGGTATCTATGCGGTGCTGGTGCAGTCGGTCGCTTTCAGCGAGGACATCATCGCTTCGATCTGGGGTGTAATGGGATACACGGTTCTTCTGTGCTTCACCCTGTTCAAGACCGGTTCTCTTGCAAAGGGCGTGTTCTCTGCCCACTAAAGGAAGGAGGTTTTCAGTGGCAGCATATATCCCCGTACCCCGTGACCTGACGAGGGTAAAAACAAAGGTGTTCTTCAATCTGACAAAACGACAGCTGATCTGTTTCGGCTCTGCGGCACTCATTGGGGTGCCGATTTTCTTTTTGGTCAAAGGAACAGGAAATGTAAGCCTTGCGGCACTGACCATGATGATTGTCATGCTTCCCCTGTTCTTTCTGGCTATGTACGAAAAGGACGGTCAGCCGCTGGAAGTCATTGCAGGACATTTCATTCAGGCAAAGTTTATTCGTCCCAAGGTTCGACCTTATCAGACGAACAACTATTACGACGCTCTGGTGCGTCAGTATCAACTTGAAAAGGAGGTTGAGCGAATTGTTTTTCAAAAAGAAACCGCAGGCAAGGGTAATAAAAATGCCTGCAAATCTGAATCGAAAGCAGCAGAGAGAAATTAAGGCTGTTGTAGAACGGGCAAAGAAAGACAATGGGATTCCCCAGACCGCCCAGCAGTCCATTCCCTTTCAGAGGATGTTCCCGGACGGTATCTGCCGGGTCACAGACAGCTACTACACCAAGACCATTCAGTTTCAGGACATCAACTATCAGCTGGCACAGCAGGAGGATAAAACCGCCATTTTCGATGAGTGGTGCAGTTTCCTGAATTTCTTCGACAGCTCTGTTCAGTTTGAGCTGTCCTTTATGAACATGAGTACCGATGCGGAGAGCTTTGAAAAGAGCATCCGTATCCCGTTCCGAAAGGACAACTTCAATTCTTCTCGTGCCGAGTACAGCCAGATTCTGAAAAAGCAGCTGTCACAGGGTAATAACGGTCTGACCAAGACCAAATACCTGACCTTCGGCATCGAAGCAGAGTCCATGCGTCAGGCAAAACCGAGACTGAACCATATCGAGAATGACCTGCTCAACAACTTCCGCCGTTTGGGTGTGATGGCATCCACGATGAACGGCAAGGAACGGCTTCGTCTGATGCACTCCATGTTCCACATGGGTGACAATGATAAGTTCTTCTTTGACTGGAAGTATCTTGTGGAATCCGGATTGTCCGTAAAGGATTTTATTGCGCCGACAGCGTTTGCCTTTCAGAACAGCCGTACCTTCCAGATGGGCAGCATCTACGGTTCGATGTCCTATCTGCAAATTATCGCTTCTGACCTTTCCGACCGGATGCTGGCTGATTTTCTGGATATGGAGTCCAGCCAGATCGTGACCATGCACATCCAGTCGGTAGACCAGACGGCGGCCATCAAGACCATCAAGCGAACCATCACGGAGCTTGACCGTTCCAAAATCGAGGAGCAGAAAAAGGCCGTCCGTTCCGGTTATGACATGGACATTATTCCTTCTGACCTTGCCACCTACGGCAAAGATGCAAAAGCACTTCTGAAGGAATTACAGAGCCAGAACGAGCGGATGTTCATGCTGACATTCCTTGTGATGAACACCGGGCGCACTGAACAGGAGCTGGAAAACAATGTGTTCCAGGCACAGAGTATTGCCCAGAAGCACAACTGCAATCTGCGCCGACTGGATTTCCAGCAGGAACAGGGTTTGATGAGCAGTCTGCCGCTGGCACAGAATCTGATTGAGATTCGTCGTGGTCTGACGACCAGTTCCACGGCTATTTTTGTGCCATTCACCACACAAGAACTGTTCCAGAATGGTGCCGAAAGCCTGTATTACGGTCTGAATGCCTTATCCAACAACCTGATTATGGTGGACAGAAAGAAGCTGAAAAATCCCAACGGTCTTATCCTTGGTACGCCTGGTTCCGGTAAATCCTTCTCCGCAAAGCGTGAGATTACCAATGCGTTCCTCGTGACGGATGATGACATTATCATCTGCGACCCGGAAGCAGAATATGCGGCGCTGGTTCACAAGTTTGAAGGTCAGGTAATCAAGATCAGTTCTTCCAGTACCAACTATATCAATCCCATGGACATCAATATCAACTACTCTGAGGATGATAACCCTGTTGCCCTGAAAGCAGACTTCATTCTTTCCCTCTGCGAGTTGATTATGGGAAGTAAGGACGGCTTGCAGCCCATTGAAAAGACGGTTATTGACCGTTGTGTGCATCAGATTTACCAGAGATATTTCGACAATCCTGCCCCTGAGAATATGCCGATCCTTGAGGATTTGTATGATGCCCTTCTGAAACAGGACGAAAAGGAAGCCCACCATGTAGCGACCGCCTTGGAAATCTATGTTAAGGGTTCTCTGAAACTGTTTAACAACAGAACCAATGTGGATATTCAGAATCGTCTGGTGTGCTTCGACATTAAGGAGCTGGGCAATCAGCTGAAAAAAATCGGTATGCTGATCGTTCAGGATCAGGTCTGGGGGCGTGTAACTGCCAACCGTTCTGCCGGTAAATCGACCAGATATTATATTGACGAGTTCCATCTGCTTCTGAAGGAAGAACAGACGGCAACCTATTCCGTAGAAATCTGGAAGCGATTCCGTAAATGGGGCGGCTTGCCGACCGGTATTACTCAGAATGTCAAAGACCTGCTTCGTTCCCCGGAGATTGCCAACATCCTCGAAAACTCTGATTTCATCTATATGCTGAATCAGGCAAGCGATGACCGAAGTATTCTGGCACAGCGGTTGAACATTTCGCCGCATCAGCTGTCCTATGTAACCAACTCCGGTGAGGGCGAAGGACTTCTGTTCTATGGCAATGTGATTCTGCCGTTCATTGACCGATTCCCGACAGATCTGGAACTGTATCGCATTATGACCACGAAGTTAAACGAGGTGGCACAGGAAAAGGAGGCGTAATGTATGGCGAAAAGACCTACACGACTCCGTTTTACCGAAGATGACCTTGCAGATTCTCATGTGAAGAAAGCTGCCGACCGTGCAGATAAGGCGGTTGATAGGGCTGAAAAAGCGGCAGACAAATTGGCTTCTAAAAAGGCAAAGCCGAAGCTAAAGCTGGAAACAGATGCAGCCGGTTCCCGTAAAGCAAAGCTCCGTTTTGAAAAAGCGGAGTTTACGGAAATCGAGCGCCCATCTGTGGCAAAGCACATGGCAAGCCGTGGTGCCGCAGTCACGCTCACATCCAAAGCACATCGGGCGGTGTCAGAATATGAGGATGATAATATCGGCGTTCAGGCTGTGCAGGAAACGACCAAGGCTGTTGAATCCACTGTCTATACCGTCGATCATGCCGTTTACAGTCACAAGCTGAAAGCCTACGACAAGGCGGAAAAGCTGGTTGAGAAGTCAGATAAAGCAAATGTAAATGCCCTGTATGAGAAGTTCAAAAAGGACAACCCCGATGCCGGTTCCAATCCCTTTTCCCGTTGGCAACAGAAAAGGGCAATCAAGAAAGAATATGCTGCCGCCAAAGCCGGTAAGAATACCGCTTCGACAACGGCTTCTGCATCTAAGGGTGCAGGCAAGGCAACGGGCAAAGCAGCTCAGGGAGCCAAGAACATCACAGAAAGAGTAACGGAGTTCTGCACCACACACTCTAAAACGATTCTGTTTGTTTTGATTGCCGGACTGCTTTTTATGATACTCTCAGGGATGTTCTCGTCTTGTTCGGCTATGTTCCAAGGCGGCACACAGATCATTCTGGGAACTTCTTTTACTGCAAAAGAGGAAGATATTATTGGTGCGGACAATGATTACAAGGCTTTGGAAGCTGCGCTCCGCAATAAAATCAATAATATCGAGCGTACTCATAGCGGATATGACGAGTACCGGTATGACCTTGATGAAATCAACCACAATCCTTATGAGCTGGCGGCGTATTTGACGGTGAAGTTTGAGGATTACACCAGAGATGAGGTGCAGGCTACCCTGCAATGGCTATTTGAGCAACAATATGAGCTGACCCTGACGGAAGTAGTAGAGATTCGTACACGAACAACATCTTCTACTGATCCCGAAACGGGAGAGACAACAACAGAGGAAGAAGATTACGAATATTATATTCTGAATGTGAAGCTCAGAAATAAGGGCTTGAACAGTGTGATTTCAAATTCCGGCTTGTCGGAAGATGATATGGAGCGATATAGAATTTTGCTTCAGACAAGGGGCAACAGACCGGATATTTTCGGAAATGACATTTACGCCACCCCTGGCGGCGAGTACACCGATTATGATATTCCGGGCGAAGCGCTGACAGACACAAGATTTGCCAATATGATTCGGGAAGCTGAAAAATATCTGGGATACCCGTATGTGTGGGGCGGCAGCAGCCCGTCTACCTCCTTTGACTGCTCCGGATTTGTTTCCTATGTAATCAATCACTGCGGAAACGGTTGGAGTGTTGGTCGTTTGACCGCAAACGGTTTGATGGGCGTATGCGACATTATCCCGAAAAGCTCTGCCAAACCGGGAGATTTGATTTTCTTCCAAGGCACTTATGATACCTCCGGTGCATCACACGTTGGTATCTATGTTGGCAATGGTATGATGATCCACTGCGGAAACCCCATTTCCTACGCTTCTATCGAATCGAATTACTGGCAACAGCATTTTTACTGCTTCGGCAGAATCAGAAACTAAAGGAGGGATGGCGATTGAGTGCCAAGTTAGACAGAATAGGTGCAGACCTTGAAAAAGCCCGTAAGAAACGGGCAGAATGGGATGCTAAGGTGAAAGACCTGGAACGCAGATACCGTGAGGAGGAAAATTCCGAAATCCATGAGATGGTTCATGCTGCGAACCTGAATCCCGAACAGCTTTCCGAGCTGCTCCGTATGTTTGCTGCGGATATGGCTCCGAAGCCTGATACGATCAATACTATGAATGAGGAGGAAACGCAGAATGAGATTTAAGAAAATTGGAGCCGCATTGCTGGCGTGTGCAATGTGTTTTGGCGTGTTTTCTACAACGGCATTTGCCTATGTAGATGAAAGCGTAGCGACTGAAGAACCTGCGGTCGAAGAAAAAGTTCCCGAAACAGAGCCGGAGGAGCCGATGCTACCGCTTACTCCCGACGGCAATCTGACTTTGGTTGATGACGCTGGCTCGCCTACGAAAAGCGGAAAGCAGTTCATTACCGCTGTAACCAAAAACGGAAACTACTTCTATATCATCATTGACCGTGATGATAAGGGCGAGGAAACCGTGCATTTTCTGAATCAGGTGGATGAAGCCGACCTGCTCAAGCTGATGGACGAGGAAGAAGTTGCAGAGTTCACCAAGCCGGTTGAGGAAACAAAGCCGGAAGTAGTTGAAACAGTTCCTGAAATTACAGAACCGACACCGGAGGAAAAGCCGAAATCCACAAATATGCTCCCGGCGATTCTTACTCTGATTGTGCTTGCCTGTGGTGGTGGATTCTTCGTATTTAAGAAAGTCCAGGAAAAGAAGAAGGCACAGGAAGCGGCAAAGCCTGACCCAGATGCTGATTATGTGGACGATGACGAGGACTATGGGTACGATCCGGAGTTTGAGGACGACGATGAAGATAGCTCCGTCGATGAAGATGATAATGAACCTGTGTAAACAGGATAGGCTTGATGCCTGGGGCAGCCTTCGGGTTGCCTTTACATAGTTTCCGCTTTCAAAAAATAAAAAAATTTGCGTTTTTGAAAGTGACATCTTGCATATACTATTAGCAGACAGTATAATAAGTACAGCGAAGCGGTTTCGAGAAATGAAAAAACTTCAATTTTTGAAAGCGGGTGACTATATGAAAACAATCACGAGAGCAAAATATCTCGATAGAATCATTGAACTGAATGGTACTCCTGACATCAAGATCATCACGGGCATTCGTCGATCTGGTAAGTCCAAATTGATGCAGGCGTATATTGCGTATCTGAAAAGCAATTTTGAAAACATCAATATTATCTTCATCGACTTCATGGATTTGGCGTATGAAGAAATCAAGGAATACCATGCCTTACACGCCTATGTGGAAGAACATTATCAGGAAGGAAAAACGAACTACCTGTTTGTAGACGAGGTTCAGATGTGTCCCAAGTTTGAGTTGGCAATCAATAGCCTGTACTCTAAGGGAAAATACGACATCTATGTAACAGGCTCTAATGCTTTCCTGTTGAGTGCAGATCTGGCAACTCTGTTTACCGGACGCTATATTGAAATTCATGTGTTTCCTTTCAGCTTCCAGGAATATTGCCAGTATTATGATGATATTAGTGACAAAGATAAGCTCTTTGATGAGTACGCTATCAAGGGCGGTTTAGCAGGTTCCTATGCTTATAGAACCGAAAAAGACAGAACAAACTATATCAAAGAGGTCTACGAAACGATTGTTACAAGGGATTTGGTACAGAAATATACTCTCCCGGACACTTTGGTTTTACAACGTCTGAGCGAGTTCCTTATGGATAATATCAGCAACCTGACTTCTCCGAATAAGGTCAGTCAGCTACTGACAGCAAATGAGACTCCAACCAATCATGTAACCGTCGGCAAGTACATTAAGTATTTGTGCAATGCTTTTGTATTTTATGATATTAAGAGATATGACATCCGAGGTAAGAAATACCTTGAAAGCTCTGAAAAGTTCTATTTGTGTGACAGCGGTATTCGATATGCAATACTGGGAAGCAGAAATATAGACTATGGCAGAGTATATGAAAACGTTGTTTGTATCGAGCTTCTTCGCCGTGGATATGATGTCTATGTCGGCAAGCTCTATCAAAAGGAAATCGACTTTGTTGCTCAGAGAGGTAGCGAAAAGATTTATATTCAGGTCAGCGACAACATTTCCGGGCAGGAAACATTTGAGAGAGAATGCTCTCCTCTGCTTCAGATTCGAGACGCTTATCCGAAAATGATTATTGCCAGAACCAAACATCCCCAATATAGCTATGAAGGAATCGAAATTCACGATATAGCCGATTGGTTGCTACAAGAATAAGCAAGGTGAAATATCTCCGTCATTCTCTTTTGAAATGATGGAGATATTTTATGTTGATGGAGATTCAGGGCCAGGAAACTGTGTCAGATTGCAAAAATCCTTTGCCTGTGGCTGAACATAGTGTAACGCATACAGCTGAAACTCAATAACATATTCCCAAAATTATAAGATATAACTGATAAAATCAATATTTCTGTAAATTTCGACAGTTACGAACACAAATTTCCAGAGGAGAATGCGCAATGAAATCCTCCGTTGCCCCAACGGAACAGGCAGAAACGGTGACCTTTTTATCGTTTTGTGACTTGTGCAGCATAATAAAAAGGAATTATAATCAAGAAGGAAAAAACGCTTTTTTCGAGCGATAGAAAGGAAAAAATATGGAATATTCGGCAATTCTTCATGATATGGATAAAAGATTCTGCTATGCAATCGATAAGGATTTATTCGTGATACGTGTGCAGGTAAAAAAAGATGATATAAAAGAGATCATTCTCCATTATGAGGACAAGTACATACCATTGGAATGGAAGGATACGCGAAAGACGATTCCGATGAAGAAGGTTGCCACATCACAGTTTCATGATTATTATGAGGCACAGCTTCAGATGCATTTGATATGCCTCCGCTATTATTTTGAATTTACGGATATGCAGGGAGAAAAGGTATATTACGGCAACTATGAGTTTAGCAGGGAATGCATTACAAACAGGGATAGAATGTTCGATTGTCCGCAAAACCTTCGTGAGGAAGAAATGTTTGAGGTGCCGGAGTGGGCAGCAAACAAGGTCGTGTATCAGATTTTTCCATCTCGCTTTGCAGCATCACAGCCAATAGACAAGGAACTGTGGTATAAAGCACCCATCACGTCTAAAGATAATCTGCATGGCGATCTCAGAGGAATTATTGATCATTTGGATCATATTCAGAAGCTGGGAATAGATGTTGTGTATTTAACACCTATTTTTAAATCGGATTCCTGCCATAAATATGATACCACTGATTATTACCAGATTGATCCTTCCTTCGGAACAACAGAGGATCTTAAGGAGCTGGTGCAAAAAGCGCATGAGTGTGGAATGAAAGTAGTGATGGATGCGGTATTCAACCATACAGGAAGAGATTTTTTTGCATTTAAGGATATTATAGAAAAAGAAGAAAAATCCAGATATCTGGACTGGTATTTTATCGAGAGATTTCCGCTGAAGGGTGAAAAAGGAGAAGCTCCTAACTTCAAATGTTTTGGTTATTATGGCGGAATGCCAAAGTTAAATCTGAAAAATCCGGAGGTTGAAAAATTCGTTACAGATGTTGCATGTTATTGGATTAAGGAATGCGATATCGATGGATGGAGAATGGATGTAGGTGACGAAATCAGTCATTTCTTCTGGAAGCGATTTAGAAAGGCTGTTAAGGCAGTAAAGAAGGATCTGCTGATCATTGGAGAAATCTGGCATTATGCAGGAGATTTTCTTGAGGGAGATGAATGGGATACGGTCATGAATTATCCATTTTACCTGAATCTCATAGATCTGCTTGCAGATGAAAAAATCAATGTCAGCCAGTTTATACAGAATCTTGGATATTTGAAGGGGCGCTTAAACAAAAAATGCTATCCTCTAATGTGGAATCTGATCGACAGCCATGATACAGCAAGATTTCTACATCTATGTAATGATAATAAGAAAAAGCAGCATTTGGCAGCAGCTTTTCAATTGTTATTACCGGGAATGCCTATGATTTATTACGGAGATGAATTTGCGATGCCCGGAGCAAATGATCCGGATTGCAGACGTGGGATGTACTGGGATGAAGAATACCAGGATAAAGAGATGTTTGAATGGTATAAGCAGCTGCTGAAGGTGCGAAAAAACCATGCATGTATCGTAGAGGGTGAACCAATTGAAATAGCTGCAAGGGACGAGGAAGAGACGATCGTCCTGATCAGAAAAAATGGAGAAGAGACACTCGCTTTGATCTTCAACTGCAGCAGCAGCGCAAGAGTGTTTAATGAGTATGCACAAAAATATGATTTACTTAGAGAGAATCCATTTGATGGAAAAATAGCGGGGCTCGATGCCGCTGTAATAGTACTCTAAGAATAATAAGATGAGAAAAGTATAGAAACAAATTAAAATATATCGCTGGAGAAAATGTTATTATGAAGAAAAAAATAAATTATACAGAAATTATGAAGGAGACAGGAATCCTGACCGTGGCGGTAGCCATCATCGCGGCAGCAGTCTACTTTTTCCTGGTGCCGAGTCATGCGTCGGTCAGCAGTATTTCCGGTCTCGGCATTGTGCTGTCTAACTTTATACCACTTCCACTGTCGGTCATTACGATGATCCTGAATGTGGTGCTTCTGCTCATCGGCTTTGTCACCTGCGGGAAAGAATTCGGGGTAAAGACGGTGTACACCAGTGTGATGTTGCCGGTATTCTTAGGGCTTTTCGAGATGCTGTTTCCGAATTTCGGTTCCATGACGGACAGTCAGGAACTGGATGTACTGTGCTATATTCTGGTGGTCAGCGTGGGACTCAGCATTCTGTTCAACCGGAATGCATCTTCCGGAGGACTGGATATTGTGGCGAAGATCATGAATAAATATCTCCATATGGAACTGGGTAAGGCTATGTCTCTCTCCGGTATGTGTGTGGCGCTGTCCGCAGCATTGGTATATGATAAGAAAACGGTGGTGCTGAGTATTCTGGGTACCTATTTCAACGGAATCATTCTGGATCATTTTATTTTTGACAATAATATCAAGCGGCGTGTCTGTATTATTACGAAGAAAGAGGAAGAACTGCGCCAGTTTATTACAAGAGATCTGCACAGCGGTGCCACGATCTATGAAGCCATCGGTGCCTATCATTTTGAAAAACACAACGAGATCATCACCATTGTGGACAAAAGTGAGTACCAGAAATTAATGAAATTCATCAATGAACTGGACCCCAAGGCGTTTATTACCGTATATAATGTATCGAGTATGAAGTATCAGCCGAAGAGTGGGGACTTTTGACCCTGGCGTCTTAATAATATTATGGAGAATGTGAAATGAAAAAGGTACGGAATATCGCAGTGATCGTTTTATCTGTCATATGTGTTGGAATTCTGGTTTTTTTGTTGTGGAATTTAAGAAGTACAGAGGAGTCTGCACAGGAAATAATACCGGAAGTTCAGCCGGAGCCTATGTCGGAACAGAGTGTATCGGATTCTGATGTGAGCGGCAACAGCGCAGAGAACAGTGGAGATCCTACGGAATTGCCGGAGACGGAAGAAAGTGAACCGGCGGAACCGGTGGATCTTGTAGAGCAGAAGGCAGAAGAACTCCTGGCAGGAATGACCTTAGAGGAAAAAGTCGGACAGATGTTCATCGCCCGTTGTCCGGAGACGGATGCAGCATCCAAGGTGACACAGTATCATCTCGGCGGATATATCTTATTTGCACGGGATTTTACCGGTAAAACAAAAGAAGAAGTAACAGCAGCCATTCAAAGCTATCAGAATGCTGCAAAAATGCCTCTGTTGATCGGTGTGGATGAGGAAGGCGGCACGGTAAATCGTGTCAGCAAAAATACGAATCTGCGGAAGACCCCCTTTGCATCATCGCAGGAATTGTATACCGCAGGCGGATGGGATATGATCCAAAGTGATACGCAGGAAAAATGTCAATTACTGCAGAGCCTGGGAATTAATCTGAATTTTGCTCCGGTATGCGATGTATCACAGGATCCACAGGACTTTATTTATGCCCGCAGTTTTGGACAGGATGCGGAACAGACAGCGGAATATGTGCGGACTGTCGTGCAGACCATGTCGCAGGAACAGATGGGAAGTGTATTAAAGCATTTCCCGGGATATGGCAACAACTCGGACACGCACACAGGGATCGCCTATGATGAACGTCCCATAGAGGGGTTTGTAAATTCTGATTTTCTGCCGTTTCAGGCAGGAATCGATGCAGGGGCGGATATGGTGCTGGTAGCCCACAATGTTGTCTCCTGCATGGATGATCAGGTACCGGCATCTATTTCTCTACCGGTACATAATATTTTGCGTAATGAATTAGGGTTTGACGGCGTGATCATTACCGATGATCTGGTCATGGAAGGAGTACGGCAGTTCGCCGGGGATGCGGAGATTGCCGTAAGGGCGGTACAGGCGGGAAATGATATGTTGTGCTGCACCGATTTTGAAGTACAGGTACCCGCAGTCATCAAGGCGGTCGAAACCGGTGAGATTACCGAGGAACGCCTCAACGAATCGGTTCTGCGTATTTTGAAAATGAAAATAAAGCTGGGCATCATTGCGGATTATCAGAATTTTTCCCAATAAATTCTGTATAAATATTGTGGATATTCAGCAGTTCACAGATAGCAAGAAGCTTGTTAGGAATAAAAAGTAATTATGTAAAGAGAATTGATCTCGTTCTCTAATTGGTGAACTGATTCCATAATAGTATTGAAGCTTGGAATATCGCCATATAACATATCTTTCATAGCTTCATAATCATTGATGAGGGCTGGAAAGCGGTATTCCGGTGGAATCAGCTTTAAGGTGCCGGGAATTGCTTCCGGATATTTAGCCCATGCTCTTGGATAAAATTTCATTTTGAAATCAACAACTGTTTTCAGAAGATCTATGTGAGAGAAAGCAACATCTTTTACTGGGGTCTGGGCCATTCTATAAAGATCATAGTAATGTCTGGAATATCGTTGTGGCATGAATTTCAGTATTTTTCTGCTCAAAGATTTTTGGGTAGTATACAGCTGTATACGGTTCAATACTTGCAATTTTAGCAGGTGTCCAGGCTGCTAATGCACCGATTTTCAGGCGGATTACCTATAGGGTAGAAGGATTTGTGAACAGATTTGGATAAGCGAAAATAACAGTCTGTTTGTCATTCTCATCTATGTAAATATTAGCGTCACACCCCAGTTGAATAAAGATGTTTCGGAAGACACAACTATTTCAAAAATATTTTAAATACCTGTGGACAAGCAAAAGGGAGTATGCTATATTCTATTTAAAGATAATTTTAAATGGGTAAGAAGATTATGAAAGAAACAAATATTTTTAAAGTATTGGCGGATCAACAACGGAGAGAGATTCTGATAATGCTAAAAGATGGCCGATTAAATGCTGGGGAGATTGCCGAAAAATTACAAGTCACACCGGCTGCTTTGTCTTACCACTTAAAACTGTTAAAAAGCGCCGACTTAGTATCCGAATATAAGGAAAAAAACTTTATATTTTACGAAATCAATACGACAGTTTTTGATGAATTAATTCTATGGATTAACCAGTTTGGAGGAGCAAAGGGATGAAAAAAATCATGTGGATTGTTGCGGTGCTACCAGTGGTGGTTGCAAGTATGATGTTACAGGTGATACCGGATATGATACCGCATAAAATCGGAATTTTTATTTTTCCGATAGTTATTTTGTGTGTTACATTCTTTTGGCACCTTTTAATTGGTACATTCGAAAAAAAGACCGTGAAAGCAAGTACGGATAAAGAACGTATGGAAGCAAATTCCTCCGCAAGGGTACTATGCGTGGTAGGACTATCGCAGGCTATCATGTTTGGAATTATGAATTATTGTATCCTTTATTCCTCTTGTGTGCAGGAAAATGTGAATGGTTCAAAGGTAACAGTTGATATTGCAAGGATTTCCTGCATCTTATGTGGAATTATTTTTGTTGTAGTAGGAAATTATATGACAAAGGCAAAGCGAAATACGGTAGTTGGGTTTCGAACGGCCTGGAGTATGTATAATGATAATACATGGAGAAAAAGTAACCGTTTTGGAGCCATCAGTATTGTTGTTGCAGGAGTATTGACCATTATTACGGCTGCATTTGCCAATGGAATAACCAGTACAATTTTATTATTGGTGTATTTATTATCAGCAACGATTATTGCAATATTATACTCGAAAAAGGTCTATGACCAAGAAAAAAGAGAAGTTTGAGGTTGCACTTATATGGGAGAATGATTATTTATGAAAACAAAAAGATTAGTATTAAGAAAATGGACAGAGGCAGACGCAGAGAGTTTATATGAGTATGCAAAAGATCCGGAAGTCGGCCCTATCGCAGGATGGCCACCCCACAAGTCCGTAGAGGAAAGCCTCGATGTGATCAGAAATGTATTCAATGGTCCGGAGTGCTATGCCATCTGTGAAAAAGAGAATGGGAAAGCAATCGGTGCCATTGAACTGAAATTGAAGGGCCACACGGATATGACAGACCGTGAGGACGAGTGTGAACTGGGCTATTGGCTGGGACAGCCATTTTGGGGAAAAGGCTACATGCTGGAGGCCGCAAAGGAAATTCTGCGCCATGGATTCGGAGAACTTGGGATGAATACCATATGGTGCGGATATTATGAGGGAAATCAAAAATCCAAAAGAGTGCAGGAAAAGGTCGGGTTCGTGTATCATCATACCTGCGAAGAAGTTCCCGTGCCTTTACTGAAGGAAGTAAGAACTGGTCATACAAATGTAATGACAAAAACACACTGGGAGGAAATAAACGAAGGAAGGTAACGATTTTGTTTGTTTTACATGCAATGTACGAGGGGATCGTAAAAGGTCCCCTTAAATGATATCATTTTGAAATATAGTTATTGCATAATTAGAAAACATAGAGTATGCTTTGTTTATAAGTACACTTCACTTATGAAAATTTCTATGTCAGCAAAAGCTGATGTCTGAGACTTTGATAAAAAAGTCAGCCGAACCCTCAAGATAATACAACAGAAGAATAAGGGGAGCAAAACACCACAGAAAACCAGTTGTATCACAAAAACAGGTAAGCTATAATATAGATATGTATAGATTCCTTTTGCGTCTGAAAATATCTATAGTTGCCTGACACAAAAGGAGGAAATTAATTGAATACAGAATTGAAGAATGCGGTAAAAGCAGCCGATCTGAAAGCACAGTATGATGCAAGAGTGAAGCGGCTGGTAGGACACAAAAGAGTTCTGGCACAGATTTTGATCAAAACTGTGGATGAATTTAAGGGGATGAATCCCAAAACAGTTGCAAACTGCATAGAAGGAACCCCTTATATCAGTGCGATACCTGTGGAACCGGGGCTGACCAACGCGGTACTTGACCGAAACGGACAACGTATTGTCGGTTTTAATACGGAAAACCAGGAGATCAACGAAGGACTGGCGAGATTTGATATTGTTTTTTATGTGCGGACGAAGGATGGTCTGTCGCAGATCATTATTAACGTAGAAGCACAGAAGGATGAACCGGGAGAGTACGAGATCTTAAACCGGGCAATTTTCTATGTCAGCAGACTGGTCTCTTCCCAGAAGGAAAGGGATTTTGAGAATTCCCGCTACGATGACATCAAGCGTGTGTATTCTATCTGGGTATGCATGAATATGGATGAGAATACCATGAGCCATATCCACCTTACCAAAGAGGATGTGATCGGTTCCTATGAGTGGAAGGGAAATCTGGATCTGATCAACATCGTAATGATAGGATTGGCAAGGGAACTGCCGGAACATGATGAAACCTACGAATTACACCGCTTGCTGGGGGCATTGCTGTCCCAGGAATTGAGTGTAGATGAAAAGCTGAACATCATAGGAAATGAGTATAATATTCCCATAGAAGAAAATATGAGAAAGGATGTGAGCGCTATGTGCAATTTAGGCGAAGGAATTGAAGAAAAAGGAATTGCAATCGGACGAGAAAAGGGGCGTATAGAAGGCCGAATAGAAGGCGAAGCCGGCCTCATTCTGAAAATGTATAAGAATGGTCTGTCGGCAGAGCAGATAGCCTCCGCTACAGACAAACCGCTAGAAGAAGTGAAAGAAATTATTGCCGGAATATAACGGGCATTACGAAAACAGTACTTTTACCACGAGACAGAAGGAAGCAGCCGAAGTCGCAGAATACCTCCGGAAAAAGCAGATCATCCGGACATGGCTTAAGAGTATCCGTTTAAAATTTCCCGCAAAATGTCTTCCGGGCGCGGCGTGTGATCCGGGTATTTTTCCCGAAGGGGCGCCGCTGCACCATCCATAATATAAGGATGTCCCACGATATCCAGCATGGATACGTCGTTATAATTGTCACCGAATGCCATGACATCTGTAAGGTCAATACCAAGGATCCTGCAGATAGAGGTGACACCGATGCCTTTGTTGGCAAGGGTAGTATCGATCCAGTAAGGTCCGGCCACTGCACAGTTCGCCTGCTCCCAGCGGGGGACGAAGCGGTCAGCATAAGCCGCTACGCCTTCATGGAGATATACGGAGACCTTTACGATGTCTTCCGGAATTTCGGAAGGATCCTGAATGACCTGATAGTTGTTGCCGATAAACTTTATTCTGTCCAGCATTCCAAGCCCACGTTCCATCAGATACGCAGTATTCTGTCCGGAGAGCATGATTTCACCCTGACCGTCACTACGATTCCACAGATCCTCCGCAATCTCTTCTGCCAGGGCACGGGGCATGGGATTTTTCGCAATGCACTGCTCGTCCTTGTAGATCACGCCACCGTTTTCACACAGGAAAATGCAGCAATCCGCCACCGGTGCAAACAGCTTCCGCAGGCTGGTATACTGTCTTCCAGACGCCGGGCAAAACAGGATCCCCTGGTCATGAAGTGCCCGGATCTGGTCAAAGATCTCGCCTTCCAATTCTTTTTTTCCATATTGTAAAAGTGTACCATCGAGGTCACTGCAGACTAATCTGATTCCCATAGCCGGAATTCCTTTCTCTCAGAATGATAATTTTAAATAGTATATCATAAATTATACATGAATACTTATTTTTATTTAATAGCTGCTTTTCTTGATTACTACAAGATATGTTGAAAAAAATGCGAAAAGGAGAAAGAAAATGTTTAAGCGAAAAATAAAAAGATTGCTAATGATATCCAAAACGAGTAAGATAGTAAGCAAGATAATAAGCAAGATGGAGTGATATAAATGGGAAAATATGAACCGCCATATACGATCTCAAATAAAATGTTGGAGCTTGTTTCTTCTATATCTGAAAAAGTAGGTAAAATAAGCAGTCACAGGGAATTGGAAACAAGACCGCATTTAAGGAAAAACAACCGGATCCGATCCATTCATTCTTCCTTAAAAATAGAAGCAAATTCCTTGTCTCTGTCTGAAGTGAGAGATGTCATCAATGGTCATCTTGTATTGGGAGATCAAAAGGAAATACAAGAGGTGAAAAATGCATATGCTGCATATGAAAAAATCTCGGAAATAAATCCTCAAAGCATGTCAGATCTGAAAAAAATCCATGGAATAATGACCTATAGAACAGTAGAGGAATCCGGCGTATTCAGAAAAGGGGAAGAGGGTGTCTTTTCCGGAGATCAGTGTATTTTTGTGGCACCGCCGCCGAATATGGTAAATGAACTGATGAAGGATTTATTTTCATGGGTTAAAAACAGTGAAGGGACAATACATCCGCTTATTGTGTCAGCTGTTTTTCATTACGAATTTGTGTTTGTACATCCTTTTGCAGACGGAAATGGAAGAATGGCCAGATTATGGCATACGGTAATGCTATACCGTTGGAGAAATGTGTTTGAATATATTCCGTTGGAAAGCCAGATTGAAAGATTCCAGGCAGAATATTATGATGCAATAGCAAAATGCCATGTGAATGGAAATTCAGATGTTTTTATAGAATTTATGTTAAGAATGATAGATCAGGTATTAGATGAAGTTATCATACAGGTAAATAAGACAAATGAAAATATGTCAGAATATGTAAAACGGATGTTGGAAGTAATGGAGTACGACGTTCCCTATACCGCTAATGCGATCATGGAGGCACTGCATTTGAAATCCAAGGAAACATTTCGAAAAAATTATATCAAGCCGGCCATAGAGTTGGGCCTAATAAAAATGACATTGCCGGAAAAGCCAAATAGTAAAAATCAGAGATATGTAAAACAATAATTCTTGATCTAAAGCTGGCTTTAGGTGTTACAATGTCTTCAGAGTGATTTTCAGCATTTTAAAAAGAAAAGGTGCCGATACCGAAAAGCATGGTGTCGGCACTTTTTGGACTTTTTTGGGCTTTACTTTGCCAGATTCGTTAGATATGATAAAGATAGAAAATGTATTTACCGGCTATAGGGGGAGGGCGTATGTACAAAAGAAAGCTTCACAAAGAAATAAGTAGCGGATTACTGGCATTGATCGTGGCATTTTCTCTGACAGGCTGCGGCAGCAGTAGGGACGCTTTGGAAATCTCTGATACCGAATCTGCTCAGGCAGAAGGAATCAGTCAGGAAACCGCTACAGCCACTCCAGCCACCTCACAGATAATCCCGGAGACGACAACGGAACCTGAGCCGGAGAAAATTACCTACCAGACCGGACTATATCAGGAGAAAACCCTGGCGGATCAGGTCTCGGTGGATGCTGCCCGGGAGCTGCCGGAAGGAGAATATGGGGTGCTGTCATATTCTTATGACGAGTCTGTCAGTGTCTGGGGCAACGGTGCAGAAGATTGCCTGGTGATTCATGACGGCGACGAGGAATACCGGGTGGAGATCCCCTGGCAAAACATGTATTCGGCACCACCTGCGGTAGAGGCTGCAGATTATGATGGGGATGGCGACAAGGAGTACTATATTTCTACCATACAGGGGACAGGAACCGGTGTCCATGTGGAAGGACTGTATTATGTAGATGTACAGAAAGGAACTCCGAAGGTCTCCGAATATACACAGGTGGTCGAAGATTTTGAAAGCCGGATCCTTGCGGCGGATACGTTAGACGAGAAGTTTCATACACTTCATGTGGATTTCCTGGACAAAAACGGAAAGATAGATGCTCAGAAGAGTATGGATCTGGATCAGACCCGTCTGCTGCAGAAACTGGAAGGATACACTTATAAAAGCATCGGTGTGGGGGCGCAGATCCGGTATGATTTTCGTGGAGGACAGCCCTTTGCAAATGTAGGGGTTGGCATAAATATGAACGAGATGGCGGATCCGGTTTATGAGACCGGCTTTAATATAACGGCGCCGGTATCCATGCAAAAAGATGGTAACTTTTCTCTGGGAGATTTTTCGGTACAAAAAACATATTCTCGTTATTTGGAAGAGGAGAATATCGACAAAGAAGAACCGGATATGACAGAGGTCTATACCGGATATTATGATCTGACCCATAACGGTTACAAGGAAAAGATCGTAACGAAGGTCTATCTGGAGGAAGAAAATGAGGAGCTCACGGAAGCGCTGCATAAGGCAGGAAACTGGGGAACGGTAGAGGTCTACGAGTATCTGGGAGATGGACAATATGGAATCATTCCTCTGTGGTCGCAGGAATTCGCCATTGCCCATGCGGGGAACGTACAGATATTCCTCACACAAAAGGATGGTTACGATTATCTGGTAACGACAAGCCTTTGGTCGGGGCAGGGTGTCTGCTATTATGACTATAATGTACTGTCTCCCGTGAACTATTCCTTTGACAGATATCATAATGAGCTGAAAGGGGCAGATCACTACGACCCGCAGTTTTTCACAGGGCTGGAAAGCTGGCTGAAGGAGGATTCCCTCCTGCTTGTGGCAACGGATATTGATATGCCGCAGGGACAGGAGGTCATTCTGACAACAGACGAAGAGACGCATTATGCGGAAGAATATCTGAAGGTAAAAAAGGAAAGATTGCAGTCTGTGGAAGCTATTGATTAAATCAATTATTTATATCTGATGATTTTCATTATCTGTATCAGCACGGTCGGCAGCAGAGAGAGCCCTACGATCTGACCGAGTGCTGTCGTAGGCAGAGCGGCTATGCTGAATACACTGTGCAGTCCCGGGATGAAGATTACCAGTGCCAGTAAAGAGACTCCTGCGATGAAAGCATAGAGGCTGTAGCGGTTCGAGGTCGGTCCCAGCCGGAAGATGGATTCGCTGCCACGGCAGTTAAAACCATGGAACAATCTGGCCAGTGTCAGTGTGGCAAAAGCCATAGTGGAGGCCATAGCCGAACTGACGGTCAATCCGATGTGATAAGCTGTCATGGAGGCTGCTGCGATTAGCAGACCCTGTGTTATCATCGTAATCATAAAACCTCTGGTGAGGATTCCTTCCCGCAGATTCCTGGGCTTTTCCTTCAGAAGGTCGTCATCTGCCGGTTCCATGCCGATTGCCAGGGCCGGAAGAGAATCGGTCAGCAGGTTGATGAACAGCAGATGTACGGGTGTAAAAGGCACAGGAAGTCCCATCAGGGATGTGTATAATACTGCTAAGATACCGGCAGTATTACCGGACAGCAGGAACAAAATGGCATTTTTGATATTTCTGTATACATTACGCCCGTTTGCCACTGCCTTGATGATCGTTGCAAAATTATCATCTGACAGAATCATATCTGCGGCATCCTTGGATACCTCTGTCCCGGTAATTCCCATAGCGACACCGATGTCTGCCTTTTTCAATGCAGGAGCATCATTCACACCGTCTCCTGTCATAGAGACAATATTACCTCTGCGCTGCCATGCCTCTACAATCCGGATTTTGTTCTCGGGAGATACTCTGGCATAGACGGAGATTTCTGCGATCTGTTCCTCCAGTTCGCTGTCGCTCATGGCATTCAGCTCCGCACCTGTCAGTGCAAGGTCTCCTTCTTCGTATATTCCGATCCGGCGGGCGATCGCCACTGCTGTTACCTTATGATCACCGGTGATCATGACCGGACGGATGCCGGCTCTCTTGGAAGCTGCAACAGCAGCCGCAGATTCCTCTCTTGGAGGATCTACCATAGAGATCAGGCCCAGGAAGGTATAGCCATACTCCGCATGGATGTCGAGATTTTCCTCCGATTCCTTGTAAGCAAAAGACAATACACGCAGGCCATTTTCTGAAAAAAGCTGATTCTTCATACGGATCTTGTCTTTTTCAGCTTCCGTCATAGGACGGATACCGTCGCGGCAGCGCACATAGTCACAGCGGTCTAAGAGAACATCCACAGCACCTTTGGTGAGGATCGTGGGTACACCATGCAGCATATATTTCGTACTCATCAGCTTTCTGTCGGAATCAAAAGGCACTTCCTCAAGACGTTGCATGTTCTGCCGGAGGATATCTTCATGCATATTTGCTTCTTTCAGAATAGAAGATGTATCCGCTTCAATCCTTCGAAACATCTCTAAAAGGGCATATTCTGTAGGGTCACCGATGCCCTTGTCATCGACGATACTGGAATCATTGTTGAGGACAGCGTCGTAGAGTAGATAGCGATGTGTCTGATTCAAAAGGTCAAGCTGGTCCGGCTCGTATGACCGGTCTTCTATATAAATCTGCTGCACCGTCATTTTATTCTGAGTTAGTGTTCCGGTCTTATCAGAGCAGATGACAGAGACACAGCCCAGACTTTCCACAGCTTTCAGATTCTTGATAATTGCATTTTCCTTTGCCATTTTCTGTGTGCCAAAGGCCTGCACTATGGTCACAATGGAGCTCAGTGCCTCAGGGATCGCAGCAACAGCCAGTGCCACTGCAAACATCATGGAGTCCAACAACGTCATCCGGCGATAGATACACAGGCAAAATACGACAGCACATATGATCATGATCAGTATGGCAAGTCTGCTGCTGAACTTGTCCAGGCTCTCCTGCAGCGGTGTCTTGCGCTCTTTGGCTGCATTCATCAGTCCTGCAATCTTACCCAGCTCCGTCTCCATGCCGGTAGCAGTCACCAGCATTTCAGCGCGTCCGTAGGTGACCAGACTTCCGGAATAGACCATATTTGCCCGGTCAGCAAGTGCCACATCACCCTCTATAATGGCATCTGTTTTCTCTACATTGGCAGACTCGCCTGTCAGAGAGCTTTCATTGACCTGCAGCGAATAGCTGTGCAGGATACGTCCATCGGCCACGATCATGTCACCCGCTTCCAATACGACAATGTCTCCCGGCACGATATCTTTCGATGGAAATTCCCGTTTTACACCGTCTCTTATGACTTTTGCACCGGGCGAAGATAACTGCCTGAGACTATCCAGAGAACGCTGGGCCTTTACATGCTGCAGGGTGCCCAGGATGGCATTGATCACCAGTACCAGCAGGATTACAATGGTACTCTCCGCATTGCCGGAAAACATGGAGATCGCTGCTGCAATGATCAGGATTACTACAAGCAGATCAGCAAACTGACTGATAAATACTTCCGGTATACTTTTTCGCCTACTCTCTTGCAGGATATTTTCACCTTTTTCCAGGCGAAGTTCCTCCGCGCGGGCAGTAGTAAGCCCCTGTTCTGTCACCTGATATTTTTCCATGAGCTCTTTTACAGAAATATTCCAGATGTTTTTTTGTGTCATATACAAATCCTCCTTCTTAAATAATGTACCCGGATCCTTTGTTTATCACGCAAAAAAAGACTTTTACTGCACGATAAACATACAATAAAAGTCTCGTTCCATTTCTGTAGAAGTGTACTGCCCGGTTAGCGACTGCCTGAGACTTCACTAACGTGATGACGACCAACACAACATCGGTTATCCGATGTGAACTACTCCCTAATATTGGAAATATCCTAGCATATGCGAAAAGTATTGTCAAATATTTATATTGGTTGCTATACACGAAATTATTTTTTTGATAAAATAGGGTCAAAAAGAGTCTGGTTCTCAGGAATAAAGTTTGCAGATTACGGAAAGGCAGGAAGGTTAAGAGATGAACGAAATGATCAGAAAAAGAAATGAACAGCTGGCCAAAACAGTGATCAAGGGTTTACAGTCCCGCAACATGTCAGGTTATTACGCAGAGGATAAGGAAGCTGCACTAAAGCAGGCACTGGAGCTGATCCCGGAGGGAAGCACCATTGCCATGGGTGGATGCATGAGTGCCGGAGAGATCGGACTGATCTCCGCTCTGGAAGCAGGCAATTACCACTATATCGACCGCTCGAAGATGGATGCCAGAGCCGGTCTGATGGCTGCTTACGATGCGGATATTTTCCTGTCCAGTGCCAATGCCATCACCAGCGACGGTGTCATGGTCAATATCGATGGCAATTCCAACCGTGTCTCCTGCATAGCCCAGGGACCGAGGAAAGTAATCTTCATCGTCGGCATGAACAAGGTCTGCGCAGACTTAGACAGCGCCATGAAGCGTGCGAGAAACGTGGCTGCACCTATCAACGCCCAGAGATTCGACATCAAGACTCCCTGCAAAGAAACCGGAAAATGCTTCGATTGTAAGTCTCCGGATACCATCTGCTGCCAGTTCCTGATCACGAGATATTCCAGACATACGGACAGGATCCATGTGATTCTCGTAAACGACACCATCGGTTACTAGACAACAAAGGGGAAAAGACAATGACATTAGTATTGCAAAAAGGAAGACCTGCCGATACCACCGGCAGACTGGACAAAGAGATACGCACCTATGACCTGCTGGATGGCTTAGGCGTGGAATATGACCGCGTGGATCACGCACCTGCAATGACCATGGAGGATTGCAAGGAAGTCGATGAAATCTTACAGTCCATGGTCTGCAAGAATCTGTTCCTGTGCAACCGTCAGGAGACGGCATTTTATCTGCTGATGATCCCGGATACCAAGGTGTTCCATACCAAAGATCTGTCGGCACAGATCGGCTCGGCGAGATTATCTTTCGCCAAACCGGAATACATGGAAAAATTTCTGGATATCACCCCCGGTTCGGTCAGCGTGCTGGGACTGATGAACGATAAGGAACATCAGGTGAAGCTGCTGATCGATGAAGAGGTGCTGAACAGCGAATATTTCGGATGCCACCCCTGCATCAATACCTCCAGCCTCCGGATGCGGACGGTGGATCTGATCGAAAAGGTGCTTCCCGCCATGGAACATGATTTTGTAAAAGTAAAGCTGTAAAAGCATCTATGAACTTACTATGAGTTGATCCGTAGATTTCAGTATAAAATGCTGAAGTCTACGGCATTTTTTATTTTACAATCCTCAAATACTGTGGTCGATTGATGTCATATTCGGGTCGATTGGTGTACATTCTCACAAGTATTTTAAAAAGGATATTATAATATGACTAAAAGTAATAGATCATAAGTACAGAAGAAAGAGAGGAAATTCTTATGAAAAAGTCAAAGTTTTTAGGCCAGATACTGAGCTTGACGCTTGCTATTGCATTGGTAGTAAGCATAGTGCCGGCAATCAGTACAAAAGCAGCTTCATCAGGTTGGATTAAGGTGACAAGCGAGAATAAAACCACCATGGACGAAAATTTATCGGATGTAAGCACTCTGTTTGACAATGGAAAAGAAGAATATATTAAGGCATTTGAGATTGCTTATCATGCGCAGAGTTCGGAACGTTACATAATAGGAAAAAAAGGAACCGATTATGTATATTGTGACAGCTGGAATAATGATCTTATGTGTGTTAAAAAAGATAAAATAGAAGAGGACACTTATCACACGTATTATTATCATCCAGAATGTACAGTTACTTTTGATCTTAATGGAGGAAATTTAGCAGTCACCACTGACAAGACGGCGGGTGGATTGCTTACAAGTATGCCTTCGCCTACAAAGGAAGGGTATATTTTTACTGGGTGGTTTTCTACTCTGCAAGGTACAGAGGGTTTGGGTCTATATAAAGAGTATAATGCATCAACAACCATTTATGCACACTGGCATAAATGGACAGGAGATGAAACATGGGTAAGAGCAACTACGATAAGTGATTTGGAAAATGCTGATTTGCCGATTTTTACCAGTAGCGTGGGAAAACAATTTTTAAATACACATTACACTGCGGATTCATTTCCGGAAGATGCGGATGAAGTAATTATAGGAAAATTTTACAAAGACGGAGTATATTATTGGACGACCTCGAAAGAAACAGATGCATCCGGTAAACTGAGTACAAGCTTTTATCTGTACAATGAAACGTTAGCGGAGAATATGAGAGATAAGATTTTTTATGTCTTAAAGGATCCAAATGCTGTGGCACCTGCACCTGCAACCCCAGCCCCCGGAACTCAGACTCCTTCTAACTCGGCTCCTTCCACGTAGATGCAAGCACCGTTGATAAAACAATTCCAGTAACAACGGTAAAGGCAGTATCCTCGTCTTCTCTCAGAGGCCTGCATGTGTTTATCGGCAGTTCCGATGCGGTAACTTTCCTTGCAAAGAATGATTTATCCGGTTACAAGGAAACCAGCTTTGATCATAAGGATACTATCACAGGACATACCAGAACCATTGAATTTACACACAAACAGGCATTGGGTGCAACCGTCGTATTCCATACCACAGTACCTGTAAAATCCGGAGAAGTAACAGTTTATAAAGTAGATGCCAATAACAATAAAATTCGGATTGCAAAAACCATTTCTACGGTAAATGGACAGGTATGTTTCCTGATTACGGAAACCGCAACCTATGTGTTAGAGTATTAAAAGGAAGCATCTCAATAGTTAATACGAAAATTGCTGACGGCACTACTATTCCGAAGCTAAACGGCAATTTGATCACCATGCCGGACCGGATTCATGTTGGCTGGTAGCTGAATATGCCTGTGAAGTAATAGAAAAGTTATAAAAATGAGAAACAAATACATTGCCCCGGGCACTAGATCTGAAATCCAATGTCCGGGGTGATTTTATAAAAAGATGATAAAACGATACTTGAAATACATACAAAAAATACATATGATAATATTTAGAATCGCGTCGTCAGAAAGTTCTGTCGGTGGGAATGAATGATCACATTGCAAAAACCGTGAGTACCTTTTAGGGAATCACGGATAAAATGAAGGTACTCTATGATACTTAGGATTCTGACATATACACATAATATTACGACTATGCTGTTCGGCATCTTCCTGTCGGCTTTTTTTCTGGGTGTGAAGAAGGACAAAACGAATGTAGGGAAGTTGTTGCTATTGGCAGTGATTTCCGGGGGATTATATATGGTCTGCGTATCTGTGCTGGGTCCGGAGATGATGGATCAGATATACCCACTGATCGTTCACGTGCCGCTATTGCTGATGCTGGTGCTCTATTATAAATTCAGAATATTACCGTCCCTGATCTCTATCTTCACTGCCTATTTGTGCTGCCAGTGCAGTAACTGGATGGGGTTGTTCGTACTGTCGGTAACAGGAAAAGAGTGGTGCTATTACGCCTGCCGTATCGTGGTGACGCTGGTGGTATTTTGGGTATTGTGCCGCTATGTCTGCCAGACGACGGCGATGCTGTTGACCAAGACGAATCGGGAATTACTGCTGATCGGAAGTCTGCCGCTGGTGTATTATATTTTTGACTATGCCACGACGAAGTTTTCCAGTCTGCTTTATACCGGCAACAGGGCGGTGCCGGAATTTCTCGGATTTGCCATCTGTCTGTCGTATCTGATTTTTTTGCTGGTGTATTTCCGGGAATACGAGATGAAGAGCAAGGCAGAGCAGTATAATGAGTTGATCCGTATGCAGATGAATTCTTTTCAGGCGGAGATGGACAATACAAGGAAAAGCGAGAAAAAGATGTCAATCCTGCGGCATGATACGAGACATCATATGGCCGTCCTGAGGACTCTGATCCAGCAGGGAGATTGTGAAAAAGCGCTGGAATATCTCAATGAGGTCAGCCAGACCTATGATGATACTGTCATTAAGGCATATTGTAGGAATGAAATGGTGAATTCGGTGCTATCTACATATAATACCCGATTTGAGGAGCAGAAAATTCCCTGGGATACACAGGTCACGATCGGAGAGAAGCTCCCCTGTTCGGAAATGATGTTCTGTGCGATCCTGTCGAATGTACTGGAAAATGCCATGCATGCGGTACAGGAGCTGCCGGAGAGCAGACGAAGGATTGAGCTGTCTCTGTCGGAGAAGGCAGGGCATCTGCTGCTCATGGTGAAAAATCCGGTGCAGATAATGCCGGTATTCACGGATGGAATTCCGGTCACAGAGCGTTCCGGACATGGTCTGGGGGTTCGGAGTATCGTATACTATGTGGAAAAACTCAACGGACAGTATCAGTTCCGGATGGAAGACGAGGAATTTGTAGTCCGGCTTATCTTCTGAGCACACTGGAGACTTTCTCCAGTGTCTTTTTCTATTGAGAAAACTTCTTCCTTTCGGTATAATGATGTCAACAATAACAGGTTGTTTGCAGGAAGGAGTCATTGAACGAATGAAATATACACTGGATTATCAGAAGTATGCGGAGCTGGCAAGACGCGTGGCGGCAGAAGGAAGTGTGCTGCTGCGGAATGAAGAGGATACCTTACCGTTACGCAGGGGACAGAGAGTATCTGTATTCGGAAGAACACAGTTTGAGCATTACAAGAGCGGCACAGGCTCCGGCGGCATGGTTAATGCTCCTTATGTCACGAATATCATTGATAGCCTGAAAGAAGATGGAATAATACAGGTAAACGAAGCACTGGAGCAGGTGTACCGTGAGTGGCTGAAGGAGCATCCCTTTGATGTGGGAGAAGGCTGGGCCATGGAACCCTGGAATCAGGAGGAGATGCCCGTAGATGAAGAACTGGCGGTGCAGGCAGCTGGACAATCGGATGCAGCGATCGTGGTCATCGGTCGTACTGCCGGAGAAGATAAGGATAACAGTGCGGCGGAGGGAAGCTATCTGCTGACAGCTTTGGAGGAGGAGCTCCTTCGTAATGTATGTCATGCTTTTGAGCATACGATCGTGGTACTGAATGTCGGTAATATTATAGATATGAAATGGGTAGACCGGTATCAGCCGCAGGCAGTACTCTATATCTGGCAGGGAGGTCAGGAGGGTGGCAGGGCCTGTGTAGACGTTCTGACCGGCAAAGTAAATCCCAGTGGTAAATTAAGTGACACGATTGCAGAAGATATTGAAGATTATCCTTCCACGGAAAATTTCGGAGATCCGGTGGAGAATTTCTATACCGAGGATATTTATGTAGGATATCGTTATTTTGAGACCTTTGCGAAAGATAAGGTGAAATATCCTTTCGGATTTGGATTATCTTATACGAAGTTCCAGACAGAGATCCTGGGATTCTCAGTACAGGGCATGGCAGTCACGGCAGTTGCAAAAGTAACCAATGTCGGGGGAGTATCCGGCAGAGAGACTGTGCAGCTGTATCTGGAAGCACCTCAGGGGAAATTAGGAAAGCCTCTGCGCCAGCTGGCTGCATTTGCGAAGACAGAAGAACTGAAGCCGGGTGAGACAGAAGAACTGCTGCTGAAAACAGAGCTGACGGAGTATGCTTCCTATGATGACAGTGGTGTCACCGGACATAAATCCTGCTATGTACTGGAAGAGGGAGACTATATCTTCTATGCCGGAACCGATGTGCGAAGTGCGGTAGAGGCTGGCAAGGCGACCCTGACAGAGCTTCGGGTAGTGCGGATGGTGACGGAGGCAATGGCACCGGTACAGGAGTTTAAGCGCCTGAAACCTTTCTTTTTCGAGGAAAAGGATCATGCCATTGCAAACTGGGAAGATGTACCTTTACGAACGATAGATCTGGCGGACAGGATTCTTAAGGAGAGACCTACGCAGAGTGAGTATGCGGGAGACCGTGGCTGGAAGCTGGCGGATGTATCGGATGGAAAAATCACATTGGAACAGTTTCTGACACAATTGTCGGACGAAGACCTGATCTGTATGACCCGCGGAGAGGGCATGTGTTCCCCGAAAGTGACTCCGGGTACAGCAGCAGCCTTCGGCGGAGTGACAGAAGAACTGAAGAAATTTGGGATTCCTATAGCCTGTTGTTCGGACGGACCCTCCGGTATCCGTATGGATTGCGGCACCATGGCATATGCCCTGCCTAACGGCACCTTGCTTGCCTGCACCTTTGATCCGGAGCTGGTGGAGGAGCTGTATGAGATGGAGGGCATGGAGCTTCGGAAGAACAAGATCGACACCCTCTTAGGACCCGGCATCAATATCCACAGGAATCCATTGAACGGTCGTAACTTTGAGTATTTTTCGGAAGACCCGTATCTCACCGGTATCATGGCAGCAGCACAGCTGACCGGCATGGGAAAATACGGTGTCACCGGCACCATCAAGCATTTTGCATGTAACAATCAGGAATTCAAGCGTCATGATGCCAACAGCATTGTATCGGAGAGAGCACTGCGGGAGATCTATCTGAGGGGCTTTGAGATCGCGGTGAAACAGGGCGGCGCTTATAGTATCATGTCCACTTACGGTCCGGTGAACGGACTGTGGACAGCGGGCAATTATGATCTCCTGACGACTATTCTCCGTAAGGAATGGGGATATCAGGGCATTGTGATGACTGACTGGTGGGCAAAGATCAACGAGGAGGGTGAGCCCGGCTCTGGCAGACAGACGATTCCCATGGTGCGGGCACAGAACGATATCTATATGGTCGTAGCGGATGCGGCATCCAACTCCGCGGGGGACAATACCGCGGAAGGGTTGGCAGATGGCAGACTGACCAGAGCACAGCTTACACGGAATGCGGCAAATATCTGTGGTTTCCTGTTACGTTCCGTTGCTATGGAACGGTTTCTGGACAGAGAGGAAGAGGAATGCACGGAGCTTCACAATCCGATAAGCACCGAGGGCGCAGGAGACAGCGGACAGGTGCTGGCGCGTCTGGAACTTCCGGAACCGAAGCTTTTAGAGGACATAGACCTTCCGTTGGAGAAGCTGTCCACGAAGAAGGGCACAAGTGCGGTATACCAGTTGCATTTCTCCAGGATCGGAAGATATGAACTGGTATTCCGGATGAGTTCTGCGTTAGGAGAACTGGCGCAGCTGCCGATCTCCGTGTTCCTGAACAATACATTACAACAGACCGTGACCCTTAACGGCACGGAAGGTCAGACCATGGAACGTGTTGTAACACTGCCCATTCGTCAGGACGGTGAGAAATACATGAAATTATATTTCGGAGAGAGCGGTATCGACATGCGCCGCATGTTCTTACGCTATGTGGGTAAGAACGATATCGAAAGCTTCCGGAATGAATGATCCGGAAAACTTTAACGGAATATTTATGCATAGCCTCCCAAAGAATGATTGACTTCCCCTGCTTTTTCAGATACAATCTACTCTTGTACGTTTATAAGAAAAACTAACGAGGAGGCAGGAAAAGTGATAGCACAGATACTTGCAGTAGTTATATTTATAGCAATGTTTGTCCTGATCGTTCTGGAAGTATGGGAGAGACACGTTATTACACTGGGCTGCGGTCTGCTGACGCTGGTGCTGGTATTCGGACTGGGAATGCACAGTATGGGTGCAGTGTGGGAGACCTTGAATTTAGGCAGCTTTTTTACAAGTCATTTCTGGTATACGGCGGGACAGTCCGCGGAGACTTCCAGCGGCATTAACTGGGAGACGATCGTATTCGTAGCGGGAATGATGATCATGGTAGAGGGAATGGCGAGAGTCGGATTTTTCCGCTGGCTCTGCATGCGCCTTGCTAAAATGGTTAAGTATAAGGTAGTGCCGCTGTTCGTGACTTTTATGGTATTATCCGGTATTCTGGCAATGTTCATTGACAGTATCACCGTAATTCTGTTCCTGGCAGCAGTCACGATTGAACTGTCACAGCTGTTGAAATTCAATCCGGTGCCTATGATCCTGGCAGAGGTATTCTGTGCGAATCTGGGCGGATCCGCTACCATGTGTGGAGATCCCCCCAACATCATCATCGGTACTTCCCTGGGATATTCCTTCACGGATTTCCTGACCAATACCGGTCTGATCGCAGGTATTTCCCTGGTCGTAGTTGTATTGTATTTTTACCTGGTATTCCACAAGGAGCTACGTGCCAGCGAGGCGGCAGCAGCCGGCAGCAATCAGACTTACCCGGATCCTTCCGAGGCGATTACCGATAAAAAGGGATTCATTATCAGTACCGTTATTTTCCTGTGTGCAGTAGCATTGCTGGTAACCCATGCACAGACCGGTCTGACCGTATCCTGCATCGGCGTGTTTATCACTATCGTGACACTGATCGCCGCAGGCAGAGATGCCCTGAAGCTGATCAAGCAGATCGACTATAAGACGCTGCTGTTCTTCATCGGATTGTTCATGGTGGTAGGCGGTCTGGAGCAGACAGGTATCCTGAAAGTTATGGCGAACTTCATCGGTGACATCAGTAATGGTAATCTGATGCTGATGATCGCGATTATTTTGTGGATCTCCGCAATCGCCAGCGCGTTCGTGGATAATATTCCTTTTGCGGCGACGATGATCCCTATCATCAGCAGTCTGTCCGCGGCCCAGGGTGTGGAACTCTCTATCCTGGCATGGGCGTTAGCCATGGGAACCGATATCGGTGGAAGCGCAACTCCTATCGGTGCATCTGCAAATGTCGTGGGTATCGCTACCGCAGCAAAGGCAGGTCATATGATCAAGTGGGGAAAATATTGCAAAGTTATGGCACCT
>ENA-OOWZ01000213-OOWZ01000213.1-human-gut-metagenome-genome-assembly--contig:-NODE-213-length-32632-cov-7.612856_pt1 | contig 32632 bp, 29 predicted proteins | sample MGYA00241580_ERZ501329 | MGnify/ENA primary metagenome ERZ501329 (study PRJEB25962, sample SAMEA2042923) | human gut metagenome | biome: human gut; feature: human-associated habitat; material: faeces... | reverse complement strand
GTGGTGTAGTGAGTTTATCCTCTGAAAGTAAGTTACTTGGAAGTGGAACATATAACGATGTTTACACAGTAAATTAGAGCCGAAGAGAAAGACAACTTCTCTGAGAAAAGAGAGCAGCACAATCCTCGATTGTGCGTCGGTAAAAAAATAAAACTAAATGTGGTTGAAATATTATAACAGTAAATCATACTAAAGTGGTACGCCCCTTTATGGGGCGTATAGTTTCCACGAAGTGGAAGAAAGGAAATAATGCAGTCATTTAAACTTGTTAATAAAGCAAATGAGTTATATGATTATTCATTTACTTATATTTTAAATAAGATGCCTAATAAGGCAAAAACCTTTAGAATATCATTAGAAACAGAGTTATATGAACTTATACATAATATATATAGAGCAAATATAAATTATGATAGTGATAAAATAAGAAATAAGTATCAAAAAGAAGCATTAGTAAATTTAAGTGCACTTGATTTAATAATTGGACTTATTGGTAAATATAAATATGTTAAAATAAAAAGAGTACGAGGATTTCTTGGAATACTTAATGATACTAAGAAAATGATGTATGGTTGGATAAAAGAAAAATGATTGATTTACTTTCTAAAATATATGTTGATTTAAATGAACTTGTAATAAGAAAAGTACCACATGATAAAGAAATTCTTAGTACAAGAGTTATAAAAGAACATACTAAAATATGTGAATATTGTTTTAATATAAAATATTCTAATAAAGATAAAAATTATATGTTAGAATTTAAAGTAAATATTAAATATATATTATTTATATTAAATTATTTTGTTAGTAAAAAAATAATTAATAATGATGTATATAAAATAATAGAAAAAGAATATAAAGATTTATATTATATAATTAATCCTTAATTTTCTAATTAAGGTAGGCACATTATTGTTTTTTGATGGGATTTATTCTTTATAATGTGCCTACCATAGTTAAAAAACTATGGAAAGTATAAATATTGCTGATAGGGATATGCTATTTTGGGCGGGCTCCCCTAATGAATTCAATGATGGTAATAATGCTAATGAGTTCAATGTGAATGATGATGGCAATCTGAACAATGACAATGTCAATAACAATAATGGGGTCCGTGGTGTATTTTCCTTACAAAGTGAGTATTATTACACAAAGCGAGTGCTTTATGAATGTAATTGCTCTTAGACAAATTATGGATAGGAAACAAGCATATTCCTTGACAATATGCCTAAAACGAAAGCGATGAAGAGTAATGTGGTCTAGTAGCAAAACGAAAAATCGCTGCCTAGTAATGCTTTTATATCATGTCAGCAATATTTATATAATATTAATAAGGAGTTTAATTTGAACAGAAAAAGTTTTAATTTAGATAGTATTTTTACATATGAAAATGTTGAGTGGGCTTACCATAATGTATGTAAGAATTGTAGGTCTATTTCTAAAAAAACTAAATTTTCATATTTTTCAAATTCTAATATATTTGATATTTACAATAGATTAAATAATTTTAACTATTCTTTTTCTAAATATAAAATATTTATTATAAAAGATCCTAAATATAGGGTAATTATGAGTGATACAATATATGATAAAATAGTTAATTATATAATTGCATATAAAATATTGCTTCCTGCATTATCTTTATCTTTAATAGACCAAAATGTTGCTACAAGGAAGGGATATGGTGCAAATAAAGCATATTATTATTTTGAAAAATACGCAAATACTTTAAAAAGTAATGGTAATGTATATGTTCTAAAAATAGATATAAAAAAATATTTTTATAATATAAATCATTTAATATTAATGAATTTATTAAAAAGATATATTAAAAATGAATTAGTTTTAAAATTAATATTAAGTATAATAAATCAAACTAATAGTGATTATATTAATAAAGATATAAATAATTTAAAAGAAAATGTTATAAATGATTTATATTATAAGAATATTTCTATAAAAGAAAAAAATGAATTAATAAAAAAGATTAAGGAAATTCCTTTATATAAAAATGGTAAAGGATTATCTATAGGAAATGTATGTTCACAAATACTTGCAGTATTTTATTTAAATGAATTTGATCATTATGTTAAAGAAAAACTTAAATGTAAATATTATATACGTTATATGGATGATATAATAGTTTTAAGTAATGATAAACTATTTTTAAAAAATATATATAATTTAATAGAAATTGAATTAAGTAAATATGACTTAAGTGTAAATCCAAAAAGTAATATATATAAATTAAATAATTCATTTACTTTTTTAGGAAGAACATACTATATAAAAAATGATAATGTTTTATATAGATGTAGGAGTATTACATATAATGGTATTATAAAAAAAATAAATTATTTAAGAAATAAAGATTTTAAGAAATATTATCCAAGTAAAATAAGTTACAGAGGATATTTAAAAAAAGATATATATTCTTTAAAAGAGGAATATATATTTTTAAGTAGTAAATATAATAATGTAATAGTTAAAGATTTTGTTAATAATTATGGCTATGTAATATATAGTAATATTAGTAATGATATTATTAATGCTTCATTATACTTAAAAGGAACTTGTATATTAAATATTTATAATTATAAAAAAATTTTAAATTATTTAGATATTAATAATATTAAATATATATATTTAGAAAAAACTAAAATTATTTTTAAATATGAGTATATATGTTAAAATGAAAAGGGAAACATTTTCTTTTGCAAGTGAATGTAGCCTCTAATTTAATGGAATTGACACTCTATCAATGCTGAAAGGGTGTCTATTTTTAGTTGACAACCAAAGAAAAAAAGCATATAATTTAGATATGTTTTGAGAAAAACTATGAACAAGACGAAATTATTTATGGAGTTAATAAGAGAGTTAGCAATTGGTGAAAGCTAATAACAAAGTAGTAATTTAGATCACTTGGGAGTTGTTTATCTAAGTAAATAGGGTAAACTGTGTAATTCGCATTAAGAATAATAAGTTAAATATAAAGGTGGTACCGTGCTATATGCACCCTTTTGGTAACCACTTTTTTTATTGGAGGGAAGAAAGATGTTTAAAAAATTAGATGAAAGAAAAACTAATGAAGTTGAAAAAAGTATATTAGATACTTGGCAAAAAGAGGATATTTTATCACTAACTACAAAAGGTGATGAAAACTTTGTATTTTATGATGGACCAATTTATGCTAATGCTAAACCGGGAATTCATCATGTATTTGCAAAAACAATTAAAGATGCTTTTTGTAAGTATAATGTAATGAATGGTAAAAAGGTACTTAGAAAAATAGGCCTTGATACACATGGACTTCCAATTGAGGTTAATGTTGAAAAGAAATTAGGTTTTTCAGGTAAAGCAGATATTGAAAAATTTGGTGTAGAAAATTTTTGTAAAGAGTGTAATAAAGAAACTGCTACAAATATTGATGAAGTAGATAAAGTAACTCAAATGATGGGTCAATTTATTGATACTAAAAATCCATATATAACATGTAGTAATGATTTTATTGAATCTGAATGGTGGATTTTAAAAACTATGCATGAAAAAGGACTTATTTATTATGGCTCTAAAGTGCTTCCATATTGTCCTAGATGTGGAACAGAACTTGCATCACACGAAGTAAGTCAAGGTTATGAAGAAGATAGTGTAAATACTGTTATTGTTCCTTTTAAAATAAAGGGTAAAGATGAATATATGCTTGTATGGACTACTACTCCTTGGACACTTCTTGATAATGTTGCTGCTTGTGTAAATCCTAATTTAACTTATGTAAAAGTTGAAAGTATGGGTTATAAATTTATATTATGTGAAAGTTTAGTAGAAAAGGTTTTAGGAGAAGATGTAAAAGTTCTTGAATCATTTAAAGGTACTGATTTAGTAGGAACAGAGTATGAACAATTAATGCCTTTTGCAAAAGTAGAGGGAAAAGCTTTTGTTGTAGTTGCGGACTCTTATGTTACTGCGGATGATGGTACTGGAATAGTTCATATTGCTCCTGCGTATGGTACTGATGATAATAGGGTATGCACTCAAAATGAAATATCTTTTGTACAAAGTGTTGGTAGTGATGGTAAATATAAAATTGGTCCTTGGAAAGAAACTCTTGTAACTGATAAAGACCTTGAAATAGAAATTATTAAATATTTAAAAGAAAATGATAAATTATTTAAGAAAATAAAAATGGTTCATGATTATCCTCATTGCTGGAGATGTAAAAGTCCACTTATATATTTTGCAAAACCTGCTTGGTATGTAAAAACAACTGCTTATAAAGATAAAATTATTGAGGCTAATAAAGCTATTAATTGGTATCCAGATTATGTAGGTCAAAAAAGATTTAATAATTGGCTTGAAAATATGATAGATTGGGGTATTTCAAGAAATAGATATTGGGGATGCCCTCTTCCTATTTGGGTATGTGATGAATGTAATCATTTTGATGTAATTGGTAGTGTAGAGGAATTAACTAATAGAGCCAATGAAAAAGATATTGATATTAAAAATATGGAACTTCATAGACCTTATGTAGATAATATTACAATGACTTGTTCATGTGGTGGTACAATGCATAGAGTTAAAGATGTACTTGATGTATGGTTTGATTCAGGTTCAATGCCATATGCGCAATATCATTATCCATTTGAAAATAAAAAACTTTTTGAAAGTCAATTTCCTGCAGATTTTATTGCTGAGGGAGTAGACCAAACTCGTGGATGGTTCTATGTACTACTTGTAATAAGTACAATTATAAGTGGAACTTCATCATTTAAAAATGTTGTAGTTAATGATATGATGCTTGATAAAAATGGTAAAAAAATGAGTAAATCCACAGGTAATATCATTGATCCAATTGCTATTATGGAAAAATATGGAGCAGATTCTATTAGATGGTATATGCTTTATGCATCACCTGTATGGACACCACTTAAATTTGATGAAGATGGTGTTAAAGAAGTATATTCTAAATTTGTTAATCCTTTAAAAAATACATATTCATTTTTTCAAATGTATGCAAATGTAGATAATATCAATATAAATGAATGTAATGTAGATTACTCTGATAGGGAGGAAATTGATAAATGGCTTTTATCAAAATATAATAATTTAGTTAAAAATGTAAGAAATTCATTTTCTGAATATGATTTAAATAAAGTTACTAAATATATTACATCTTTTGTATCAGATGATTTATCAAATTGGTATATTAGACGTAATCGTAATAGATTTTGGGGAAGTAAACTTAATAATTCAAAGAAAAGTGTTTATATGACTACTTATGAAGTATTAAGTGGATTATGTAAATTAATTGCTCCAATAGCACCATTTGTTTCTGAGGAAATCTATACTAATTTAACAGGTGAAAAATCAGTTCATATGGCAAGTTACCCAGTTTGCAATGAAAATCTTATAAATCCTTCTTTAGAGGAAAAAATGGATTTAGTAAGAGATCTTATTTCTATAGGAAGATACGCTAGAGAAGAAAATAAAATTAAAGTAAGACAACCTTTATCTGAAGTATTAATTGATGGTAAATATGAAAGTATTATTGATAATTTAACATCTCTTATCAAAGAGGAATTAAATGTTAAGGAGGTTAAATTTATAAATGATATTAATACTTATATGAACTTTGAAGTAAAACCTAACTTTAAAGAGGCTGGTAAAGTATTTGGTAAAAATATGAAAGCTTATCAAGAAAAATTATTAAATTTAACTGAAGAAGAACTTGAAAGTATTCAAAAAGGTGAAAGTATTACTTTAAATGTTAGTGGAGAAAATTATGAAGTTACTCCATCTTTAGTAGATATTAGATATAATGCAAAAGAGGGCTTTGATATTGGTATGGATAATGGTAAGTTTGTAATACTTAATGCTGTTATTACTGATTCACTTAAAAAAGAGGGTAATGCTAGAGAATTTGTATCTAAAGTTCAAGCAATTAGAAAAGAAAGTAATTTTGATATTGATAATAGAATTAAAATATATGTTAATGCAGATGAAGAGTTTGCAAGTTCTATTAAAGATAATCTAGATTATGTAAAAAATGAAACTCTTGCTATAGAAATTAATTTTGATGATTCTATAGAAAAAGATTTAACTTTAAATGATTATAGTGTTGGTATTAAATTAGAAAGGGTAGCGTAAGTTACCTTTTTTCATTTGCAAATAAAGTTTTTATAGTATGTGTAAAATAAATGTAAAATAAATTTTTAAAAATGTCAAAAATATGTAAAATTTTTACTTTTTTTAAGAAATTTAATAAAAAAAGGAGGAAATCGGGAATTTTTTGGTAATAAATATATATGAAAGGAAAATTTCAAAATGACGTAGAATTATTTTTGAAAATTAAAAAAGCAGATGAATAAAAATACAGAAGGATATAATGATAAAAAATTTGAAAATGATATTAATTTGATAAATAATATTGATATGTCTGTTGATGATAAATTAAATTATATTGATAAAAATATCAAAGAATTTGATGGATTAGATAGCAGTTCAATATTATCTTTAAATATTCAAAGATTTGCACAAAGAGAAAGTACTTTGCCAAAAGTAAAAGAGAAAATAACCTCCAATTCATATATAGATGTTACAAATGATTGGTTAGAAAAATCAAAAGGAATTAATAAAAAAATAAAAATATTCAAAAAAAATGAAATATTTGAATATAATGGAAAAAAATATTTAGTTGATAATCATTATGTGAAATATAGAGTAAAAACAAAAGAAATAAAATTTGCAGATTGGCTTTCTAAAAATACAAGATTAAAAATACAATTAAATCCAGAAGTTGAATATCCTGAAAATGTTAGTGTAGCTGACTATACGTTTTACAAAAATGATACATTTTCAGGAAACTATGATATGAAAATAGTAACAGGTTCAAGTAAACAATTATTATTTCACAATATTGATGGAAAAAACAAACAATCTGTAAATTTTTTATTTGAAACAACTCAATCACCATTAAGTATGAAAGAATTAATAGTACAAGCCGAAGAAATATTTAAAAGAAAAGCAAAATGGGTTAGAGAAATAGGAATTAAAAAGGGGAACAATTTTATAATTTTAAAAAACAAAAACACAAAAAAATAAAAAGTTGTAACACTAGGTGAAAGGTCACCACGACTACAACTTTTATTGACATAATTATAGCATAAGAACCATAACATGTCAAATCGGAAGTATCATAATTTGATAGTGCATTAGTTTTGAAAACTTAACTGCAAATCTTGCTATTCCGACATTAATATTATAATCAAAAATGGAGAAAAAATTCACAACAATGCAAAACTTCAAATGTAAAAAAATTTTAAGTAATTTTAATAATAAATATATAAATATATAAGGCGTTATTTGATTTTTTTTTATTTGGAAAATTTGTTTATACAAAATAAATTATCATTATATATTTTAAAATAAAGTAGGGGGCTCAAATAGTACCAATATTGGGACTAGGGGTTTTGACAATAAAAAAACTAGGTTTCCCTAGTAAATTCTAAATGGTCGAGAAGACAGGATTTGAACCTGCGACCCCTACGTCCCAAGCGTAGTGCACTACCAAGCTGTGCTACTTCTCGAAAACAAATTAATTATATCACAAATTTTAAGTTTTGCAAATAAAAATTGCACTACGCTTATAAAAATGTGAAATTTTTTAAAATTGGTACGCCCAAAGGGATTCGAACCCCCAACCTTTTGATCCGTAGTCAAATGCTCTATCCAGTTGAGCTATGGGCGCAAGATGAATGCTTTTTCATAAAGCAAATTAATTATAATATAAATATTGAAAAAAATCAATAAAATCATATTCTTTTTTTTATGCATTTATGATAAAATAAAATATATGTAAAGGAAAAAGATGGATGACTAGAGAAATGTTTATGTTATTTGCTATTGGTTACTATTTTCTTACAATGATAATAATTGTAATTGTTTTACTAGTGATTTCAAATAAGACTAAAAAGAAATATTTAGCCCAAATAAATGAACTAGAAAGACAAAAAAATTTAGTAATCTCTGCGGGAATACTTTCTGAACTTAATAAAGTTGAAAGTTTAATAAATAATGATGATTTAAGAAAAAAATATGAATCATGGCAAAAAAGGTTTAACGAAATTAAAAATGATGATATACCAAAAATAACTGATTTAATTAATGAAGTTCAAGAATATTTTGAAACAAAAGATTATGCAAATTTAAAAGCCTCAATTATAAAGACTGAAATGGATTTAAATTATTTACAAACAAAATCTGGAATTTTACTCGATGAAATTAAAGAAATTACTTTAAGTGAGGAAAGAAATAGAGATAAAATTACTAAGTTAAAAGCGGAGTATCGAAATGTACTTACAACTTATAAAGAAGATCCTGAAAGTTATAGTAAGATTAAAACTCCTTTAGAATTACAATTTGAAAATGTTGACAAATTATTTGCAAGTTTTGAAAATGCTATGGATAAAAATGCTTATACTGAAGCACCTAAAATTGTTAAGGCTATTGATGATATTGTTTCAAATTTAAATGAAATAATAAATGAAACAAAAACTATTTGTTTATATGGAGAAAATCTTATTCCTAAGAAAATCGAAGATATAAAATTGATTTATAAAAAAATGGTTCAAAGTGGTTATAATTTAGATTATTTAAATATTGAATATAATATCGAAGAGGCAAATAAAAAGATAATTGATATATTTCAAAGATTAAATGTTTTAGATGTTGAGGATTCAATCTTTGAACTTAAAACTATGCATGATTATTTTGATTCATTATATAATGATTTTGAAAATGAAAAAGTAAGTAAAAGACTTTTTGATGATTATATGCGTAGTATTGGTATAAAATTTTCTAAACTTGAAAAAATAAGTCAAGAATTATTTAAAAAAGTTGATGAACTTAAATATAGTTATGATTTAACTGATGAAGAAGTTGCAAGTATTATTGAAATAAAAGATAATATAATTGATAACCATAATAGTTATGATCATATAATTGATATATTTAGAAATAAAACATTAGCATATTCAAAACTTGCTAGTGAGATGGAAAATATAAATAATAAACTTCTTAAAAATGAAGAAAAATTAAATCATACTTTAGAAACTTTAAGTAGTTTAAAAGATGATGAATTAAGAGCAAAAGAACAACTTACAGAAATTGAGGAAATTTTAAAAGATTGTAAATTAAAAGCAAGAGAATATAAACTTCCAGTTGTACCTAAAAATTATTATGTGGAGTTTGCAGAGGCTTCCCTTGCTATAAAAGAAATGATTGCGGAACTTGAAAAAAGGCCAATTTCAATTAAAGTATTAAATATGCGTGTGGATACAGCAAGAGATTTAGTTTTAAAAGTTTATAATACAATTAATGAAACAACAAAAACTGCAAAAATGGCAGAAATGGCAATCGTATATGGAAATAGATATAGAGTAGTTAATAAAGATGTAGATTTTGGTTTAACTAAAGCAGAAAACTCTTTTTATAAAGGAAATTATAAGATTTGTTTAGAACAGGCAATTAGTGCAATAAATATAGTTGAACCTGGTATCCATCATAAATTACTTGAGAATTTTAAGGATTAGGGGGATTTATGATTTATTTAGATTATAGTGCTACAACTCCTGTTGCTTTAGAGGTACAAGATACAATGAATAAAGTAACTAGGGAGTTTATTGGTAATGCTAATTCCTTAAATGGTCTTGGCATTAAATCAAGAAATTTACTTAATAGTGCAACAAAACAAATTGCAAATTGTTTTAATATTTTAGAAAGTGAAATTACTTATACATCATCCTCAACTGAGAGTAATAATTTAGCAATAATTGGTTGTGCTTTAGCATATTTTAAAAAAGGAAAACATATTATAGTTTCAAAACTTGAACATGCTGATGTATATGATATTTGTGATTATTTAAAAAGTATTGGGTTTGAAATTAGTTATGTAAGTTCAAATGCTGATGGACTTGTAGATTTTGAGGAGTTAAAAAGATTAATTAGACCTGATACAATTTTGGTAAGTATTGCAGCTGTTAATAGTGAACTTGGTATAAGACAACCTCTTAAAATGATTAGACAAATAATAAAGAAAGAAAATCCTAATACTTTGTTTCATAGTGATATGACTCAAGCTGTAGGAAAAATTTCTGTTTCTCTTTTAGATACTGATTTAGCTACAATATCCTCACATAAAATATATGGTCCAAAAGGAATAGCAATGCTTTATAAAAATAGTACAGTAAAAATTAAACCAATTATTTATGGCAGTGGACAGTCTAATGATTTAAAACCAGGAACTCCACCACTTCCTTTGATTGTGGGATTTGCTAAGGCTTTAAGACTTGCACTCGAGGGTGTTGAAAAAAAAGAAAAATATGTAAATTTATTAAATGAAAGAATATGTAATAAACTTAGTAAATATCCAGATATTCTAATTAATAAAACTAAGTATTCTATTCCACATATTTTAAATATTTCACTTATGAATATTAAACCAGAAACATTTATTCATGCAATGGATAATGAAGAAATATATTTATCTACGAATACTGCTTGTTCTTCAGGAGAAACATCGAATGCAGTAATGGCATTATATAATGATATAAAAAGGGCTTCACATACAATAAGGATTAGTTTATCTAGCATAACTACAAGTGATGAAATTGATAAATTTCTTAAGGCTTTCGATAGAAATTTTGAATCACTTAATAGTTTAGTAAGGAAGGATTAAATGGAAAAAGTTATTATTATAAAATATGCTGAACTTTCTACGAAAAGTGATAATATTAATTTTTTTATTAAAACATTAAAACATAATATAGAACATCTTTTACAAAAAGAAACTTTCAGTATATCATCAGATGTTGGTAGAATGATTATATATACAGAAAATATACCTAAAGTAATGGAAAAACTAAAAACTGTATTTGGTATTCACGAAATATTGATAGGTTATATTTTTAAAGAAAAAGATCTTGATACAATTAAAGAAAATGTTTTATCTTTGATTAAAGATAAAGGGTTTAATACATTTAGAGTTACGACAAAAAGAAGTGATAAACATTATGAAATATCTTCAGTAGAAGTTTCTAAACTCGTTGGAGCTCATATTTTAAAAAATATTCCTAATAAAAAAGTATTACTTGAAAATTTTGATTTAGAGGTTTGTATTGAAATTAGAATTAATGAAGTACTTATTTATTTTGGAGGTATTAAAGGTCTTGGAGGTTATCCAGTTTCAACTTTAGGTAAAGGCCTTCTTATGCTTTCTGGGGGAATTGATTCTCCGGTAGCAGGCTATCTTGCAATGAAAAGAGGTATCAGACTTGAGGCAATTTATTTTGATTCTCCACCACATACATCTGATATGGCAAGAGAAAAAGTATTTGATTTGGCAAGAAAATTATCAATTTATAATGGAAGTGTAAAAGTTCATGTTATAAATTTCACTCATATCCAAGAGGAAATAATTAAAAAGATTCCTAATTATTATTTAATTACAATTATGCGTAGATTTATGTATGAAATTTCCGCTTTGGTGGCAAATAGATGTAATGCTCACGTAATTATAAATGGTGAAAGTGTAGGACAAGTTGCTTCCCAAACTCTTAAGAGTATGGAAGTTATTAATGAAACTATAAAAAAACCTGTTTTAAGACCAGTATGTTGTTTTGATAAACTTGAAATTATAGATTTAGCAAAAAAAATAGGTACTTATGATATTTCAATTAGACCATATGAAGATTGCTGCACAATATTTGTTCCTAAACATCCAGTTATTCATCCTGATTTAAAACTTGCAAAAGAATATGAAAAATTAATTGATAAAGATGAGCTTATTTATGAAGCAATAAAAAATCAAAAAATAATTACACTTAATAATGATGATAAAGATTATAGTGATTTACTATAGTCTTTTTTTTAGTATAACTAATCTTTTTATGAGTAAACTAATAATATGAAAGAAAAAGATGAATATAATGTATCATTTACTCGAAGAAATATAAATAATTATGATAACTATTCAAAAACAAGTGGTAACACAAATAAAAAGTAATAAGGAATTATTATTTTTTTTAGGTGATAAACCTCTTGCATAAATATATAAATAAATGATATATTATAAATAGGTGAACGTGCAAGATATCACGTTACCTAAATTGTTATCTAAGTAGCGTTATCCTATATACTAGAAATCAAAAGTTGTAATAAGCAAATGATTAATTCTATTATACTACGGATGACGCTTCTTATTTTGTCTTGATTTGTTACAATCAAGCAAAATAATATGATCCAGATTAGTAGTTTTTCGTGCGTTTTTTTTCACACACATTCCTCCTCTCCATTGAAATCAAAGATGCAAAATTACACCCAAAACCCTCTGGACTATTGGAAAGGTAACGCCATTCCTGCACGTTCAAGTAAGTATTATACATATATAAAATATGATTGCAAGCAATAGGGCATTAGATGTCAAAACAAGACATGAATTTATATAAAATTTGAAATTATGTGCGATTATTTTGCAAAAGAAAAGAAAAAGGTAGCAAAAGTTACTTTTTTTTTGTATAATAATTTTGAGGTGAAAGAAAATGAAAATATTATCAATAAACGCAGGTAGTTCATCATTAAAATTTACTTTATTTGAATTACCAAAAACTGAGGCTATTGCAAGTGGTGTATTTGAAAAAATAGGTCTAAAAGATAGTTTCTATACAATTAAATATGATGGAGAAAAAACAAGAAAAGAAGTATATTTAAAAGATCATTCTGTAGCAGTAGACTATTTAATTAAAGATTTAGTAGATATGCATATTGTTTCTTCATTAAATGAAATCGAAGGTGTAGGTCATAGAATTCTACATGGAGGAGCAGAGTTTACTCATCCAGTAGTTTTAAATGAAGATGTAGTTGCAAGAATTAGTAAATATAACGAACTTGGACCACTTCATAATCCAGCAAACCTTCTTGGAGTTGAGGCTTTTATGAAAGCCCTTCCTGGAGTAATAAATGTTGGTGTATTTGATACAGGATTTCATCAAACAATGGATGAAGAACATTTCTTATATCCAGTACCTTATGAATGGTATGAAAAATATGGCGTAAGAAAATATGGTTTCCACGGAACAAGTCATAGATTTGTATATGGAGAACTTTGCAAAAAACTTGAAAATGAAGAATTAAAAGTTATTACTTGTCATATTGGAAATGGTGCATCACTTTGTGCTATTGATGAAGGCAAAGTAGTAGATACTTCAATGGGATTTACTCCACTTGCAGGTGTTATGATGGGAACAAGATGTGGTGATATTGATCCATCTATTTTAGAGTATGTATGTAACAAAACTGGTAAAACTATTTCTGAAATTACTAATGATTTAAATAAGAAAAGTGGTTTTTTAGGTGTATCAGGAATATCATCAGATGCAAGAGATGTTGAAAATGCCGCAATGGAAGGAAATAAAATGGCTGTTTTAGCGGAAAATATGTATGCTCAAAAAATTGCTAATTATATTGCTGTGTATAACAATATGCTTGGTGGAGCTGATGCTATTGTATTTACTGCTGGTGTTGGTGAAAACAGTGCAAGAATGAGAAAAATGGTTGTTGATAGAATTAAATCATTAGGTGTAAAACTTGATGATACGTTAAATAATGTTCGTGGAGAATATAAGAAAATTTCTGCTGAAGACTCTAGTATTCCAGTTTATATTTTACCAACTAATGAAGAACTTTTAATTGCCCAAGATACAATGAAGTTAAAAATTGAAATGGGTGATTAATATAAATAAGGATATATACAAGAAAATATTTAAATTAATTAAAAAATATGATGAGATAGTTCTTGCTAGACATATTGGACCAGATCCAGATGCCGTTGCAAGTCAAATTGCTCTTCGTGACTCTATTAAACTTACATTTCCAAATAAAAGAGTATATGCAGTTGGTGCGGGTGTAAGTAAATTTAAGTACTTAGGCTCTTTAGATAAACCTGATTTTAATAGTTTAACAAATAGTCTTTTGATAGTACTTGATGTACCTAACTTTTATAGAATAGATGGAGCAGATGATTTAGATTATAAAGATATAGTTAAAATAGATCATCATCCTAAAGAGGATATAATAGGTACAGCGGATTTTACATCAAGTGATTATTCCTCAACATGTGAAATGGTTGCAAATCTTATTTATGAAACAAAACTTGTTATGGATAAAGATATTGCGGAAAAACTATTTTTAGGAATTGTTTCTGATAGTGAAAGATTTTTATTTAAAAATACTACTGCTGGAACATTTGAAATGGCAGCTAAATTATGTAAGGATTATAATCTTGATTTTACAAATCTTTATGCAAATCTTTATCAAAAGAGTTTTAATGAATGTAAGTTTGAGGCTTATATAATAAATAATTTAATAATTACTGATAATAAGTTTGGATATATTTTAATTGATAATAAAGTAGTCGAAGAATATAAAGTAGATTTATCTGCGGCATCAGTACTAATTAATAATTTTAATTTTATTGAGGAATTAAATGTATGGTGTTTTATTACTTATGATGAAAGAAATGAAATATATAAAGTAAATATTCGCTCACGAGGACCAATTATTAATGAAGTTGCCTCTAAATATAATGGTGGTGGACATCAATATGCATCTGGGGCAAGAATAAGTGAAAAGAAAGATGTTGATGCTTTAATAAAAGATTTAGATGAAGCAGCGTCAAATTATCTTGCTGAGGAACAAAATTAAATTTGAAAATAACTAATATAAAATTAAGCAAAAATGGTAAGTATGTAGTAACAATTGATAATGAAAAATATAATTTATATCAAGATACTATTTTAAAATACTTACTTTTTTCTAAAAAAGAAATTGATAATACTTTATTTGAAAATATTATAAAGGACAATAACTTCTACGATGCATATTATAAAATTATTAAATTTGTAAGTATTCGTCTTCGAACAGAAAATGAAATTAGAAAAAAACTTAATACTTTATTTATTTTAAAAAAAGATCAAGATAAAATAATTAATAAACTAAAAGAGCAATGCTACTTAAATGATGAACTATATATAAAATCATATATAAATGATAAAATTAATCTTTCTTTAGAGGGACCAGAAAAAGTTAAAAGAGAGCTTTTAAAAAATGGTTTTAAGGAAGAAGACATTTTAAAATATTTATGTTTATTTGAGGATATTAATGAAGAGAGAATAAATAAAATAATTAATAAAAAACTTAAAGCAAATCATAACTTATCTAAAAAAATGTTTATTGTTAAAGTAGGGAATGATTTAAGAAATTTAGGTTATACCAATTATAGAGAAATACTTGATAATATTGATTTTGATGATAAAGATATTTATAAAAAAGAATATGATAAAATATATAATAAACTTATAAAAAAATATCCACCTGAAAAGGCAGATATTCTTACAAAACAAAAACTTTATACAAAAGGATTTTAAAAAACATCAGTTTTGGCTGATGTTTTAATTTTAATTATTTTTTGTAACTTTGAATGTAACAGTGGCAGTTCCACCAGTTGCAATATCACTAAGATTAACAGTAAGTAGTCCATTAGAATTATTATATGTATACTGACTTGATGTAGCGGCTGAACCATTAATTGTAACACTATCTGGTACAAATGTAACAAGCGTAGTATCAAGAGTGTCAGTAATTACTGGTGATGTATAAGTTTGTCCAGTTGTGTTATTAATAGTTAAAGTATAAGTAAGTTCACCATCAGCCCAAGATGTTTTATCAGCACTTTTAACAGCGGTTAAACCGTTTATAACATTCACCTCCAGTGTATTCGAAGTAAGAGTAGTAGTTTGCCCGTCTATAGTTCCCGATACATTTGCTGTATTATTTAATTCATTTATCAATTTATTACCTCCATAATAATTATATGTTTTTTAAATTTTATTAATTAATTAAATAGTCCTATTTACGTGCAAAATTATTGCAATTTCTAATTAAGATACTTGTTACTTTTACAGTGTTACTTGCTATATCATTTAAATATGCTGTATTATTTAATACAAAAACTTCATTTACTTTTTTAGAAACAGAGTAGGTAACAGTTACTATTTCGTTTGCATTTATATTTAAATTATTAATTTCTAATTGACCTGTTGCTTTATTATAAGTAAATGGGTAAGAACTATTATTAACTAAAACACTACTTGGTATAACATTTGCATATTTTGGATTAATAACATCTTTGAAAATGCCATTTGTAATATTTGAATTTGAATTATTTGTGATTGTAATTGAATATTTTAATATTCCATCAGACCAAATATTTTTATTAGCTAATTTAGATATAGAAAGTGGTGAACTTGGAACTTCAACAGAAATTATATTAGATGTTATAGTGGTATCTAAATTATTAATTTTACCAGTAACTAAAAAATTATTTAAAATAGTATTCATAAACCTCCATATTATAAAATATGCTTACATAAAAAAAGATATCATTATAGATACCTTATTTTGTTGTATTATTTTTTTCTTGTGTTAAAGATGCAAGTGTATTTGAAATATAATTTGAATATTGAGTAGCAAGTGTAGAATCTTCGATTTCCATACCTTTTTCTTTACGGTAATGTTGAAGAGCATTTACAGAAATTGTATTATCTTTTTTTATTTTTTCTTTTGCTAAAGTTTCAATAATTTGCTGTTTAACATCTTTTAAATCTTTTTTATCATAAGTTTTATTTCTCATTATAACATGATATCCATTGTCAGTTTTAACAACTTCAGTGCTATATGCTCCATCTTTTAAAGTATATGCTTTATTTATAAGATTTGTGTATGAATCTCCCAATTTAGTTTTGTTAACTTCACCTAAAGAACCGCCTTTATCTTTTGTTGATTCATCTTCACTATATTTTTTAGCAAGTTCTGAGAAAGCATCAGCAACTGATGAACCTTTTTTAACTGCATCCTTAAGTTCAGTAATGATTGATTTGGCTTTTGTTTCTGCCTCAGTTTCAGCTTTTTTCTTTTCATCATCATTCATTTTATCAGTAACTTGTGGTGTAATTAAAATATGACTAACTTCAATATCATTTTCCATATTTTTATAATAGTTTTCAATTTCTTTATCAGTTATTTTTTCTTTTGCATAAGCCTCTACTGCATAAGATTGCATATAGCTTAGATATACTTGATCTTTATATTCATCTAAAGTAGAGAAGCCATAATATTGTTGTATAGCCGCAATTAATTTTTCTTCTGAATCATAACTTTCTTTTAATGCACTTAGATAACTTTCTGAAGCCTTTTTTGCTTTTTCAATATTATCTTTAAAAGTTTCCTCTAAAACTTTTTTATCTATCATATTTACAAGTATAGATAAGGCATATTTGTCTTTCATTTGTGTATATAAATCATCTACACTGATTTTATCACCATTTTTAAAACTTACTACTGCATCCTTTCCATTTTCTAATTTTGGTACTTTTCCACATCCTGTTAAAAGAAGCGTAAGTGCCATAGCTAATACTATTTTCTTTTTCATCTTTACCTCCATAAGTTAATTATAGCAATTATAAGGGAAAAATACAATAAAAATAGGTTATTGTTAGAAATTATTATATGTAAAAGAAAGCTAAATATGAGTGTCAAAATTAATTATTTAGCATTTAATATTATGAAAAGACAAAAAGGAGGAATTTTATATGAATCATTGTGGAAATGGTCTTGGAGCTGCGATTATATTAGTATTATTTATACTTCTTATAATCATAGTCGGTGCATATATTTAAGGGTGTAATATGAGTTGCTGTAATAAAAAAAATCCACCTGAAAACTGTTCAAATGGATTTAATAATTATTTTTTCATAGTATTAATTTTATTTATCTTACTTGCAATAATAATGGGACCAATTTTCTAGGGAAAAGCAAATGCTTTTCTTTTTTTTGTGCTTAAGAAAGATTTTAAAAGAAAAAATGAACTAATTGCTAGTTCATTAATTTACAGGTTTGACATTTATATTTTGATTAAGTGAAGTAAGAATATTTTTATAATCTTCATAAATATTTTTATAATCTTTGTTATATTCTTCACTCATTTTACTAAATGGTATTACTTTATAATCCCGATGATTTTTATTATAAGTATAAGTTAAATCAGCACCTAAGTTATCCACTTTAACTTCTACACTTCCATCTTCATAAGTTGTTTTTGTTATGTCCATTGAAGCAAGAACACCAACAACACCTTTATATCCAATTGAGGAAATTAAATCACCTTGATTAGAAATAAAATTGCCAAGTGAATAAAATACTACAGTATTTCCGATTATATCAAATGGTTGCAAACAATGTGAATATGTTCCTAAAATGATATCAACACCTAAAGATGCAAGATAATTTGCTATTTCTTTATTAGCTTGTGTAGGAACAGTTTCATACTCAGCACTTGCTTTATGCCAATGCATTGCCACAATAACAACATCAACTTTAGTTTTTAAATCTTCGATTTCCTTTTTAGCAGTTTCTTCATCATATAAATCTATTTTATATTTAATATTACTAACTGAATTATCAAGACCATTTAAAGTATTTGTATAATTTAAAAAACCATATTTAATTCCATTTTTTTCACCAATATTATATTTGTTTTCTTTACTTTCATCTTCATTAAAACCATCAAATACAACATTTTTGCTTTTCCAATAATTATATGAATTAGTAATACAAGTATCTGATGCATAAGTACAATCAGCACTATGATTTGAGGCAAGTGATATCATATTAAATCCAGCATCAACCATTGCATCACCAAACTCTGATGGAGAATTAAAGTAAGGATAAGAACAATAACCTGGCATATTATATTTACAGTTAAATCTATCAGTTAGTTTACCACCAAAAACAGTTTCTTGATTATAATATTTTATATCATAATTTTTGATTTCCTCTTTTACAAGTTCAAGTTGAGGTGCAAAGTTAAAACTTTCTGTAGAATTATCATAAGCACTAATATAAACAGGATTATGTAAAAGAGCATCACCAGTAGCCACTAAAGAGATTTTATTAACTATAGGGTAAGTAATCTTATTTTCATTAACTAATTTATTAAAATTAAAATCTTTACCACCATTATTATTAATTATTAAGTAGGAAACAATTGTTAAAGCAATTAATATTATAAATATAAAACAAATTTTAATACTTTTTTTAATTCTTCTTTTCTTTTTCATAATAACTCACTACTAAATTATATACTTCATCTACCTTTTTAGAAGGTTTAACCTTATAATTTGGCATAATGTGTAAATGTAAATGTTTAATTTCTTGTTTATCACCATAGTTTATAGAAAATGTACATCCTTTTTCATTAGTAACGTCCATTAAAACTTTAGCATATTTTTTAGCAACTTCAAACATATGAGATAAAGTTTTTTCATCAACTTCATAAATATCTTCGAAATGTTTTTTAGGAATAACTAAAGCATGCCCATCACAAATAGGGAATTTATCCATAATAAGGACTAATCTTTCATCTTCATAAATAGTCATTCTTTCTTTTTCATTTTGTGCAATATTGCAAAACAAACAATTCATAATTACCTCCGTTAAAACTATTATATCAATTATTTAAACCAAACACTACCTAAATTTACATTATCACTTTGTGGAGCAGGATCAGGATATTCAAATTTTACAAGTAAGGGCATTTTAAATGCTGTACCAAAACATAAAGCATTACCTGGTAAAATTGATTTCATTTTTTCAGCATTTTCCTCGCTCATGAAGGGAACAACCTTTTTAATATAAGCAATATCAGTAGGGTGAGTCATTTTAAATATTATAAAGTTATTACATTGACTTAATGTAGTTTCACTTATTTCTGATGGTCTTTGTGAAATAAGACCTAAAAGTATACCATATTTTCTTCCTTCTTTAGCAATTCTTTCAAATATATTATAACCAAGTACATCGCTATCAATATCATTTTGCACATATCTATGGGCTTCCTCGATTATAATATTAAATGGTTTAGAACCTCTTTCTTTTAAAGATGTAACATAGTTAAATATTAATTTAGAATATATTTTTACAAGTGATTTACCAAGTCTTTCAGTAACATAATTAATATTAAAGTTAACTATTTGGGCTTTTTTACCATTTTGAGTATGTAATATTCTATCAATATAACTTTCTAAACTTATATACTGTGGATATTCAAAATATTTTTTATTATCACTATTTAATATGCTATCAAGTCTAACTTTTAAAATATTCATCATATTAAATACACTATCATTTTTCCATACACCTTCATCAATAAGGGCAAATTCTAAGGCATTTGATACATCTTGTAAAGTAAATGGAAAAGTTCCATCAGGAAGTGAAAAAGTTACTTCATCACCAATAAATTTTTGCAAAAAGTCAGTTACTTGTTCAATAGCATTAATTTTGTTGTGGTCATCAACTCTCATACATTGTCTAAATGTACGATAATATCCAGGTTCACTAATTTCACTTTCAAGATTTATTTCATCAGTATGAGTTTTTGTAAGAACGCCGATAACTTGATCTCTTATTTGAGGACCAGGTTTACCACTTATTAGTATATCAAGAAGAGCTTTAGCTAAAATTGTATTTTTATAAGCTTTTACAGTTTCATCATCTTTTATAAATAAATTTACATATCTAAGAGTTTTTTCAATTAAACTTAATTGAGATTTATCATTTGCTTCGAGAAGTAGTGCATATTCATCGACTCCTAAAAGCCATGGAGGTAAAAGAAGTATTTCATCATTACTATTTAAATCAGTATTATAAGTTTTATAGGCAAAAGTTGGTTCATTATTTAAGTAATTAAAGGCTTTTGCATATTCACCATAAGCATCAAATATTATAATATTTGGTTTATCATTCATATTTTCACTTTTCATTAGGTTTTGCATAATTCTTGTAAAACCACAACTTTTACCACTTCCAGAGGATCCAAATATGGCAAAGTGTGAACCGAATAAACTATTGATATCAGCATTAATATAGGCATTTTCATAAAATGGACTTTTACCCATAATTAAGTAGTTATTTTTAAAACCTACAATATTTTTTACAAAGTCATAATTAAGTAAATATATTACACTTGCAAAAGAGGGCTTTTCATCAAATCCATATATAAAGTCACTATTTTCTAATTTTCCTAAAATATTAACTTTACATTTTGTTAGACTAAGCTCAGTTATTTCTCCGATAAAAGATTTATTAGTATCCTTTATTAAAACATAAAGGTTTATTAAGTTAGTAGTTTTCTTTACATCAAGTGCAAGTTTAACCTCAATTTGATTATTAATAATTTGTTCTATAGTTCCTATCATATCAATACCTCTTTACTCTAAAAATATTATATCAAAACCAGTTTTCTTTTACAATAAAATTGAATTATTTAATATGTAAAAAAAATTTTGTAAAAACATTATGTGGAATTTCACATTAAAAATTTGATTGATTATTTTATTCATATGTGAAATTCTATTATAGAAAAGTGGTTTGTGATGAAAAAAGAAAACTAAAAAATAGAGAATCAATAACTGGTTCTTTATTTTTTTATATTAAATCTAGGTGTCAAAATATAAAATTTATGCTATACTAAAATAGTAGTGTAGGTGTAATAAATGAATATAAAGGGATTAACAAATACTGAAGTTGAAGAAAGAAAACAAAAAGGTTTAATAAATTATGTTGATGAACCAAAAACTAAAACTATTAAAGAAATTATTAAGACAAATACTTTAACTTATTTTAATTTTTTAAATATTGCTTTAGGCTTAATGGTTTTAATAAGTGGAATAGTATCTGGAAAATTTTTATATGCATTAAAAAATTGCCTTTTTGTTAATGTCATTTTTACAAATACTATAATAAGCATAGTCGAAGAAATTCTTGCTAAAAAAACAATTGATAAATTAAGTGTTATTGCCGATAGCAAAATTAAAGTAATTCGTGATGGTGAAACTATAGAGCTTACTAGAGAACAGCTTGTTTTAGATGATGTATGTAATTATGAAATAGGAAACCAGGTTGTAACTGATGCTGTAATATTATCTGGAACTTGTGAAGTAAATGAAGCTTTTATAACTGGTGAAGAAAAAATTATTACTAAAGAAAAAGGTGATGATTTAACAAGTGGTTCATTTATTATAAGTGGTAATGTTTATGCTAAAGTAATTCATATAGGAAAAGATAATTATATTTCTAAAATTACTAGTGAAACAAAATATATAAAAAAGACTAATTCAGTTATTTATAATTCATTTGAAAAGATGCTAAAAATACTAAGTGTTTTACTTGTTCCGATTGGTATATTATTTTTTATAAATCAAATGGGTATTACCAAAAGTATTCCAGATTCCCTTATGAGTATGGTTAGTGCTTTAATAGGTATGATACCCGAAGGGCTTGTCCTTTTAACATCATCGGCAATGGCAGTAAGTGTTATTAGACTTAAAAAATATAATGTTTTAGTTCAAGATTTATATTCTATTGAAAATCTTGCAAGAGTGGATACTTTATGTTTAGATAAAACTGGTACAATTACCGAAGGATTTATGGAAGTAAAAAAAATTATTCCTCTTAAAAAAGAAAGTGAAAAAGATATTAAAGAAATTTTAGCATCATATGTAAATGCACTTTCTGATCCATCACCAACTTTTAAAGCAGTAGAAAGTTTTGTAAGTGATATTAAATATAAGGATGCTTTTTTAGAAACATTATCATTTTCAAGCGTGCGTAAGTATTCAGCAGTTAAATTTAAAAATGATGTATACTTTTTAGGTAGCCCTGAAAATTTATATAAAGGTAAAATAAAAAATCTTTCATCTTACCAAGAAGATTATAGAGTATTACTTCTTGCAAAAGGAGAAAGTTTAAAAAATATAAAAGATATAAAACCTATTGCTTTAATTTTAATTCAAGATAAAATCAAAGAAAATGCTGATGTTACTTTAAATTATTTTAAAGAGCAAGGTATTGATATTAAAATCATAAGTGGAGATAATCCAGTAACTGTTTCTAAAATTGCTAGTAGGGCAGGAATTAGTGATATAAGAAGTGTAGATATGTCACAGGTTAGTGATGAAGAAATACCTGATATTATTGAAAGTTTTAATATTTTAGGTAGAGTTAAACCAGACCAAAAGAAAAAAATAGTTATTGCCCTTAAGAATAAAGGACATTTTGTAGGTATGACTGGTGATGGAGTAAACGATTGCCTTGCTTTAAAAGAAAGTGATTGTTCTATTGCAATGGCAAGTGGAGCTGATGCTGCCAAAAATGTAAGTCAGTTTGTACTTCTTGATTCAAAAATTGATAATTTACCCCTTATTTTAAAGGAGGGAAGAAGAAGTATTAATAATATAGAAAGAAGTTCATCACTTCTCCTTAGTAAAACAATATTTACAATAATTTTAATTATTGCTTGTATTTTCCTAAATACAGAATATTTCTTTATTCCAATTCATTTAACTTTAATAACATTTTTTACAATAGGTGTTCCATCATTTATTTTAGCACTTGAACCAAACCATGATCTTGTAAAAGGAAATTTTCTTTTGAAAGTATTCTTAAAGGCTTTACCTAGTGCTTTAACTGTAGTATTTAATGTAGTAATTATTAAGTTATTCCAAATTAATTTTGGTCTTTCACAAGAATTATGTTCGACTCTTACAGTATTTTTAACCGCTATAACAGGATTTATATTCTTAAATTATATTTGTAAACCATATAATCTTTTAAGGGGAGTAATGATGTGTATATTATTCTTAGCATTTGAATATTGTGCGCTTTACCAATATGCATTTTTCAATATAAGTAATATTAATAAAGACACTATTTTAGTATTTATAGTTTTATTTATTTGTAGTATGTATATTTTTGATAAACTTAAATCACTTTCAAATTATATATTAAGAAAAACAAATAATATCTAAACCCCTTGCATAAATATATAGATTAATGTTATATTATAAATAGGTGAACGTGAAGGAAGTTCACGTTGCCTAATAATGAAATTAGATAACGCTATCTATGCTAGTAAAGCTAAAATAAACTCTTTTAAAAGTCTAAATAGTTTTACTAGAACATGGACGGCGTTTTCTATTTTATCGATGTTGTAAAAACAAATCAGAAATAGTATGCATAAAAACTCGAATTTAATTATCTTATCTTTAGACATAAGCATCATCCTCCTTCCAGAATTTTTGATTTATTTCAAACCCCCTGAAAATTGGTGGCAACGCCAGTTCCTGCACGTTCGAGTAGTTATTATACATGTAAATTTTTGCATTGCAACTACTTCGACAAAACATGCCAAAATAAGACATGAGTTAGTTATAAAAATATAAAATTAGCATAGAAATATGTTGATTTTTTTATTGTTTCATTTTTCTTTATGTGCTATTATTAAATTATGGTAGGAGGTTTCATGGAAGAGAAATTAGAAAAATTGATGAAAAGATTAGATAAGTCTTTGTCTAAAGATAAAACTATGAAAAAAATTTTAATTGCTATTTCAATTTTTATGTGTTTTTTAATGGTAATATGCAGTAAATTAATGTTTAATCGTATGAACAGTTATAATGGAATCATTAAATTACTATTAATTCTTATCGGAGGTATTTTTATATTTTCATCAATAGTTTTTGTTTTGGTAGCATTAGATTTATGCATTAAAAAGAATGAAAAAGTGCTTAATGTAATTAGTTTAATAATTTATTTAGCATTTCTAATATTTTGGTTTGGAAGTTTAATTTATTATGATTATTCATTAATAAATAATTGGAATAATTCAAGTTTAAAAGAACTTCTTTGTACTATATTTTTATATTTACCAGGACTATTTATGAGCTATACTACTTATAGAAAAATAAGATACGGGGTGAATGTATGAAAAAGTTTGATAAAGTTACTAGAATAATATATACAATTGTTTATGGTGTAGCAATTTTGGCAATTTTTTTGTTTTGGAAATTTTTTGTAAAAAATATTTTTTCTAGTATTGATTCTATTTCAGTGTTTATGATATTATTTTCTATTGCAATGTTGTTTGGAATATATTCTAATGCTTGTCAAATTGTTAAATTATATAATGAAGAAACTGGTAAGAAAATGTTTAGAATTTTTAGTAATATTTTTTATATAGTGTTTATGCTAATGTGGTTTTCCTCTTTAATATATTTTGATTACACAGTTATTAAAGATTATCATGGAGATATAGGGTTGCTATTATTTTCTTTTATCTTTTATATTCCTGGTTTTATAATGGTTAAAAAAGTAATAGAAACAATAAAAGAGGGGAGAACTTTATGATGGAAAAGAAAGAAAAAATCATATATGCAATTTGTTATGGAGTTTTATCATTGGCATTTGTTTTTACTAGTATTTTTATTTTTAGAACTTTATTTAAGGAACCAGGATTCATTATAATTATAAAGTTATTATATGCTATTGTTTTTTTACTAAGTTCTTATATGATTGCAACAAGTGTTATTAAAATATTTAATAAAGAGTCTGGTAAAATGATTTATAAAAAACTTTATGATAAATTTATGTTTTCTTTTATGTTACTTATATTAGTTTCATCAATTTATATGCTTTATGATTTACTAAAAAAATGGAACGAAATAGGATTGCCTGGAGCTATAGCCGCAATTTTTTTAGTTTTAATGATGCTTGTTTTTTCTATTGTTGAATTAATTAAATTATTTAAAAAAATTAAATATACGAGGTATTTATGATTTATCCAGATTATAAAAATAATATTGTTAATATAGCAGGTAGTATTGAAAAATATTTTGATTTAAAAAGTGAAGTTTCTTCACTTGGGGAAATTGATGAAGTATTAAATACTTATAAACCTAAAAATGTAGTGGTTATTTTATTTGATGGAATGGGTTATAACTTAATAAATGAAAAACTACCTAATTCATTTCTTGTAAATAATATGGTTAAAAGGATTACCTCGACTTGTCCAGCCACTACCACTAGTGCTACAACTTCGATTATGACAGGAAAATATCCTTGCACGCATGGTTATTTAGGATGGGATATGTACTATAAAAATGAAAATGCTTTTGTAACAATGTTTACTAATAAATATAAAGATAGTGATGATGAATATCCCTTTAATATTTCAGAAAAATATTTTTCATATAAAACGATTACTGATAGAATTTTAGAAAATGGTAAATATCATTCAAAAATTGTATTTCCAATTAAATATGAAGAAACATATAAAGATATTGATGAAATGCTATCTATGATAAAATCCAATTTAAATATAAAAGAAAAAAATTATATTTATGCGTATTATATGGATCCTGATAGCATGTTACATAATAAAGGTAATAATAGTAAAGAAGTATTATCTATATTAAAAATGATTAATGATAAATGTGAAAAGTTTGCAAATGAAATAAAAGATACTTTATTAATTATTACAGCAGATCATGGTCATATAGATACTGAATACATTTATTTAAGTGATTATCCAGATTTATTTGATTTAATTATTAGCAATGTTTGGCTTGAGGGAAGATGCTGCGCATTTAATGTAACTGATAAAACTTTATTTGAAAAATTATTTAATAAATACTTTTCCTCATATTTTAAATTAATGAGTAAAGATGAAGTAATAGAATCTAAATTATTTGGTCTTGATAATGAAAATAAATATTTTAAAGATTCTATTGGAGACTTTATTGCTCTTGCAAAAAGTGATAAAATATTTAAGTATAAAAGAGGCGGGCATATATTTAAATCTAATCATGCTGGTTTTACTGAAAAAGAGATGTATGTACCTTTAATAATGGTGAGAAAATGAATAAAGAAGAAACTATAATAAAATATTTTTCAGGGAATTATGCATATGATTTATTTTTAATGGGAATGATATTTGGTAATCCTATCTATAGTGAATATATTTCAAATAAAGAATATTTAAATGGTGCAATAGTGGGAAATATTTCTAGTATATTTTTAGCTATTAAAGAAAAAATGGTTGATAAAAATAATAACATTTTACTTCCTATTTCCTTAATGGAAAAAAATGTAAATATAATTGCTAATAAAACAGATTGTGGTTATGAAATAAATGGTTATACTTTTAAAGATAGTTATACTTTAGTTACTACGATTAGAAATAAATTAGGTCATGGTGAATATTTGATAGATTTTGCTCATAATAGAATAATATTAAAAGTTGATGGAAATGATATAGTTATTCAAATACCAAAGCTTACAAATTTTGTTATATCATCTTTTTCATCGACATTACAAAATTATAATACGTCCTCATTTACAAGATGTTTTGTATACACTAAAAGTATTATTGGTAAGGATAAAGAAAGGTATTCATTAAATGAATATAAAAATATGATTGCATCTTATTATAAATATAATATTACAATTAAAAGAAAAGACGGAAGTCCAATTGAGGGATTTATATTTGATAGATTCAATGAAACTGTTTCTTCATTTTCAAATTCATTAAATTTAAGCGAACTTATTGATTTTGAAAAGAAAGTTAAAAATGATTATGAAGTAACTTGGAATAAAGTTAGTACTAAAAATGAAGACACGAAAATGCTAGCAAGTTTTTTATATAATAGTACAACTCCAAATACACCATATGAAAGAGTTATTGAAATTATTGGTTATGAAGTTGATAAATTATTTAATAAAGATAAATTTGATAACTTTAGCATGATTGCCTCAGGTGTACATAACTTATTACTACTTAATTCAATAAAAGAATTAGGAACATCTAATTATGAAAAAGTTCATGATGATATAATAAAAAAAATATGGTAAACTTTATATAGCTACTGATGACTTAGCTCAAAGTCTAATATCTTCGTTTAATGCTTTATTTGCATATGGTTATGATGATGTTTTACATAATAAAAACGAATATCAAAGTTTAGATTTGGATGGTTTTGATTATTCACTTATAGATACAAGTTCGTTTAATGTAGAAGTGGAAAAAACAGATGATGGCTATATTACTGATTTAGGTGTAAAGGAAAATGCTATTAAAAATAATATAAATAAATTAAATAATGCTTTAGTTAGTAGCAATAATAATTTAGCAAAAGTTACTTCGATTGGTAATCAAAAAGGTATAAATGCTATAACTAGTCAAATAAATACAATTAATGGGAATATTAATGGATATAATATTGATTTAGCAAATATTCAAAATACTTTAAATAATGTAAATAATTATGTAAGTACTTATGCAAGCCTAATTAAAAATGAAAAGATAATTAACGGCATTAGAAATAGTATTGCTCATGGTAATTACAAAGTTATACTTAAAGAAACTTTAAAAGATTCCTTAATAGAATTTACTGATTTTTATGAAGGAGAAGTTACATTTAAAGCAAGTATTAGTATTGATAACTTTGTAGAATTTTTACAAAAAAGTGCTATAGAAATAGAAAAATATTTATCTAAAGAAGAAAAATTAGTGTTAGGAAATTAACATTAATTTTTTTATAAAAAAAATTAGCAAAAGGTATTGACAAGTGCTAATTTGCATAATATAATAATGTTAGCATTTTGGTTAAGGAAGTGCTAGAAAGGACATTATGGATAATCGTCAAAAACAGTTACTAAAAGTAATAGTAGAGACTTATGTAAAGTCCGTTAAACCTGTTGGAAGTAAGTCACTTTGTGAAAAGTTTAATTTATCAAGTGCTACAATAAGAAATGAGATGGCTATTTTAGAGGATTTAGGTTATATTGAAAAAAATCATATATCCTCAGGAAGAATACCCTCAGAAAAAGGTTATCGATATTATGTTGAAAACTTGATGGAACCTGAAAAACTTAATGGTAGCGAAATGTTAAAACTTCAGAGAGTAGTTAAAAATCAAGATTTAGTATTATCTGATGCAATAACTAAGTGTATGGAGATAATTAGTGATTTAACAAATTATGCTTCAATAGTTTTGGGAAGTAGTAGCATGGATAATTTGCTTAAACAAGTAAGTATTATTCCAATAGATGAAAATAAAATTGTTGCTTTAGTATGTACAAATACAGGACTTGTAGAAAATAAGAAATTTGTTTTACCGGATGGTACAAATGTTAAAGAACTTATTAAAACTAGTGAAATAATTAATAAGATGCTTATTGGAACACCAATTAAAGATGTTTCACAGCATTTAGAGTTTGAAATAAAACCAATTATTGCACAGGAAATAAGTAATTATGAAAAAGTATATAATATATTTTATAATGCTTTTACAGATTTTGTTGATGAAAATGCAAATGTTACTGTAAGTGGTAAGGCTAAAGTATTAGAACAACCAGAATATGATAATCCTGATTCAATTAAAAAACTTGCATATAAACTTGAGGATGAATCCTTCATTAAGAAAGTTACAAGTATTGATGGTAGTGATGAAATTAAGGTTTATATAGGCGATGAATCACAAATTGATGATAATACAACTATTGTAAAAAGAACTTATGATATTAATGGTGAAAAAGGTTCTATTGCAATAATAGGTCCAAAAAGAATGGATTATGCTAAAGTATATGGACTACTTGATTATGTCCTAGAACAAATGAAGAAAAAGTAGGTGATAACTTGAAAGAAGATATTAAAAAAGAAGAAAAAGTTTCAGTAAATGAAAAAGAAATTAAAAAAGATAAAAAAAATAATCATCATGAAAAATGTATGGAAGAAATTAAAAAGTTTGCTGAAGAAAATAAGAAGTTAATTGAAGAAAAAAATGCACTTTCAGATAAAATATTAAGATTAAATGCTGAAATGCAAAATATGAATAGACGCTTTAATGAAGAAAAAGCTAATATTTATAAATATGATGGTGAAAAACTTATTAAAGAGATTTTACCTATCATTGATAATTTTGAAAGAGCAATATCTCTTGATGATGATAACTTAACTGATGAGCTTTCAAAATTCTTATCTGGATTTAAAATGATATATACATCACTTTTATCTACTTTAAATGCAATTGGTGTTAAAGAGATTGAAGCAATGGGTAAACAGTTTGATCCAAAAACTATGGAAGCAATTATGACTACCAGTATTATGGAAGAAGAGGAAGGCGTAGTTGTGGAAGTAATGCAAAAAGGTTATACTTATAATGATAAAGTTATAAGAGTGGCTATGGTAAAAGTTAATGAATGATAATTTTCTAGCTTTGTCACTAATTTTTAATAGTTTTGGTGAGTATCATTTAGAAAGTAGTGATATTCATTCTAAACTTACATCAGAGAAACTTGATAGAGCATATTTTGATTCATTAATGGAACTTTTAAAAGTTACTAGAGGACTTATTAGTCATGAAGAATTTTCTAGTAATTATAATCAAATTTTAAGTAATTTATCTAGTGAAGAACAAATTATTATTAATGATGAAATAGTTAAAATTGTTAATGAAATTAATTCAAAATTAGATAATGAAAATAAAATTACTCGATAAAAAGAAAGGAATGATAAATTATGAGTAAAATTATTGGTATAGATTTAGGTACAACAAATAGTTGTGTAGCGGTACTTGAAGGTGGGGAAGCAAAGGTTATTCCTAATGCCGAAGGAAACCGTACAACTCCTTCAGTAGTTGCTTTTAAAGGTGACGATGAACTAGTTGGAGAAACTGCAAAAAGACAAGCAGTAACAAATGTTAAAAATACAATTTCCTCAATTAAAAGAAGAATGGGAACAAATGAAAAAGTTGAGGCTAATGGAAGAATGTATACACCAGAGGAAATCAGTGCAAAGATTCTTTCTAAATTAAAAAAAGATGCTGAAAGTTATTTAGGTGATAAAGTAACTAAAGCTGTTATTACAGTTCCAGCATACTTTAATGATGCACAAAGACAAGCAACTAAAAATGCTGGTAAAATAGCAGGTCTTGATGTTGAAAGAATTATCAATGAACCAACAGCTGCTGCTCTTGCTTATGGACTTGATAAACAAGATGTCCTTCAAACAATTTTAGTATATGACTTAGGTGGAGGAACATTCGATGTTTCAATTCTTGAACTTGGTGATGGTGTTTTCGAAGTTAAGTCTACTGCAGGTAATAACCATTTAGGTGGAGATGACTTTGATGAAAGAGTTGCTAATTATTTAGTATCAGAATTCAAAAAAGAGCATGGTATTGATTTATCAAAAGATAAAATGGCAATGCAACGGTTAAAAGATGCTGCTGAAAAAGCAAAAATTGAATTATCAGCAATGGTTGAAACCACTATTATGTTGCCTTTTATTGCTATGACTGCTACTGGACCAGTTAACTTTGAAAGAAAATTAACTCGTGCAAACTTCCAAAATATGACTAAACATTTATTGGATCGTACGACAAAACCAGTTGAACAAGCTTTACATGATGCTAATTTAAAAGCAAGTGATATTTCTGAAATTTTACTAGTAGGTGGTTCTACTCGTATGCCAGCAGTTGTAGATAGTGTTAAAAAGTTATTAGGAAAAGAACCAAATCGTTCTATTAACCCAGATGAATCTGTTGCAATTGGAGCAGCTGTTCAAGGTGGAATCATTCGTGGAGATGTCAAAGATGTCTTGTTATTAGATGTCACTCCATTATCTTTAGGAATTGAAACTTTAGGTGGAGTAATGACAGTATTAATTCCAAGAAATACTACCATTCCTACGACAAAATCACAAACTTTCTCAACCGCTGAAGACAATCAACCAGCTGTTGATATTCAAGTTTATCAAGGTGAACGTTCTATCGCTAGAGATAATAAATTACTAGGAACCTTTAAATTAGATGGTATTCGTCCGGCTCGTCGGGGAACTCCACGGATTGAAGTAACCTTCAATATTGATGTCAACGGAATCGTCAATGTTTCAGCAAAAGATTTAGACACCAATAAAGAACAATCCATTACGATTAGTGGTTCTTCTGGATTGAGTAAAGATGAAATCGATAAAATGGTAAAAGAAGCGGAATTGAATAAAGAAGCGGATGAAAAACGTCGTGAAGAAGTTGAAACGAAAAATAAAGCTGAATCCTATGTCAATGAAATGGAAAATCGCGTCAATGAACACGGAAACGTTGTAGATGCTGATATTTTAAATCGGACAAAAGAAGCAATTGCCAATTTGAAAAATGATATTGCGCAACTTTCTCCAGCTGATTTGAAAAATAAATTGCCAGAATATGAAAAAGTATTTGGTGAATTTGAACAAGCAACACAACGTGCGCAAGCAAACCAAGGAAATTCTAGTTCAAATGATCAAGGAAACAATACGCCAAACGATGATGAACCAATTAACGCGTAAGGTTTAAAACAAATTGGGAGTGTAGATTTTCTACACTCTCAATTTTAAAGAAGGAGAAATGTGTATGGCCCAAGAAAAAAGAGATTTATATGAAATATTAGGTATCAGTAAAACCGCTTCCCAAGAAGAAATCAAAGCGGCCCATCGTAAATTAGTTAAAAAATATCACCCTGATTTAAATAAAGAACCAGGAGCAGAAGAAAAATTTAAAGAAGTACAAAATGCTTATGACATATTAAGTGATGAAAAAAAGCGTCAATTATATGATCAATATGGTTATGCTGGAATTGATCCTAGCGCTGC